>OBUP01000215.1_pt1 | contig 19763 bp, 21 predicted proteins | sample 1475931 | NCBI WGS metagenome assembly OBUP01 (sample SAMEA2579953, study PRJEB22360) | human gut metagenome | biome: human gut; feature: human-associated habitat; material: faeces | place: Denmark | collected 2008/2010 | reverse complement strand
ATTTTTGAGCTATGTACAAGAAGCATTTTATTCTAACTTAATTTGACAAATCATATTACGTGTATATATATTTGATTTATTATCATAGAATCCTCATGGCCAACTCAATCCATGATCGCTTTCAAAGGATAACCCTTTTCAGCAAGCCAAGAAATATGAGTGTGATGAAAAATATGAGAAGAAATATGAGAAGACAAACTTTGAAATTGTTTTCGTGTCATTAAAAAAGCAAATAACCACGGACAAAAAATTTGTCGAGTAATCGTATGTTCCATAACAAATGGAAAAATTCGAAAAATCCCCCCAAAAAAGCTAATCCCAAACCATATCGCAAATGTTTGTGTTACGGGACGAGGTAACGCGACCCTATCCCACAATTTATAAAACACTCGCTCTATATACCAAATCTTTGTCCAATTGCGTATATCGCTCATTTTATCGCCCCCATGACCGCATGCGATCCAAAATCCAATTGAATACGTCAGACGTATCTCCAACTAACCAAACAGCTACTGCCAGCACAAGAATCAATGGAATGGCTTTGCTTGCTTTCCGTTCAAAGGCAATATAGGCCGCACCATCAAGCATCGCCAACATAATCAAATACTTAAAATCCCCAACAAAATCGGTAAACACATTTTGAAAAAAATTCATTTGCTTTTTCCTCCCTGTTAATACACATTGAACTAATGACAATACACAACACCACAGAGCACAACTGATAAAAATTTCACTTGATATTCCTCATTATGCATTTGTTCTGTTCCTTGATTGCTGTTTTTTACGTAAGAATTATAAATAATTTCTCACACGGCGATACATTACTTTTACAGGAACATGCGTACAATAAATCCGGTGCTGCTTACTTTTCTTTGTTTTAGGATCAAGTTTCATAGAATAGAAATCATAAAAATATTTACCACTTTTTTTATCGTATGTTCCTTCAATCACCAGTGAAAAGCTAGGGTGGTAAATCCAACAAATACAATTGATACTTCCCTCTACTGGATAAAGGGACAAAACCAAGTACCTTTAAATGGTCCGATACAGTCATAAACACGATCTATCTCCTCCCAAATAAAACAAAAAAAGGCTGTAATCGCATTTTGATTACAGTCTTTTTTGTTCTCTTTTTGTAAATGTATTAATTAAAGGTTTACTTCCGGTCTTTTTATTTAATAAATCAATTTTCCCAAATTATTTTCTTTAGCTTTCTTAACGATTTCTGTCGCAACTACCACATCTAATACAGCCGAACCAACTGTTTTGAAGATCGTGATTTGTTCTCCACTTGTCCGACCGACCAATTCTTCATTGATCAGTTGGCCTAGTTCCCCATGATAGCTGTCTCTTTGAATATACCCATCTTGCAGCGGTGAAATGAAGTCCCCAGCTTCTTTTAGAACACCGTCCATGGTATCAAAAATAACAATATCTGCGGCTTTGATTATTTCTCGTGGAATTTCACACATTTCCGGTGTGTAAGCACCGACTCCATTGATGTGCGCACCTTTTTTGACCCACTCAGCAGAGAATGTCGCACGTTTTGAAGTGGTCACACTTGTGATGATGTCTGCTCCTTCAACACATTCTTGATTGGTTTTTGTTGGGCGCATCGTTACAGAAAATTGTTGCATCATTTCTTCAGCAAATTGGCTGGCACGCTCAAAATCAATATCAAAAATCCGAACTTCTTCTAATTTACGAACGGTCAACATTGCTTCTAATTGTGACTGTGCTTGTCCGCCGGTTCCAATCAGCGCGCCGATTTTAGCATCTTCTTTTGCAAGAAGTTCTGTTGCTGCTCCTTGAACAGCGCCTGTTCTTAATTGTGTCAAATAAGTACCATCTAAACAAGCGGATACCATACCCGTTTCTGGATCCAATACGATCATCGTTGCTGGTACACTTGGTAAGTTTTTCTTGATGTTTTCAGGATACACGGAAACGATTTTGACACCTAGCGCGCCTTCGCCACCTTCTACATAAGCTGGCATATATAAGCTTTGTCCGTTGCTTTTTGGCACATCGATATTGGTGCGAAGAGGCACACTTGCCTTTCCTGCTGAATACAATGACAATGCTTTTTTGTCCGCATCGATGGCTTCTCTCATTGAAAAACTTTTGATAATATCTTCTTTTTTAAGAAATAACATTTGAATCGCTCCTTAATTAGTTGCTGTAGCTTTTTTTAATTGACTGCTCAACATCGTATATGCACTGTATAGTAAGACCAAAATCACGATCCATTTCAGAATATAGGTATCTAAAGATTTGACTAGGAATACAGCGACCAATACCCCTAATACACCGAAGGTTGAAGTGAAAAGTGTGATTTTTCTGCTGTATTCATCAAATTTAATGAATTGAACACTGCCGATCGGTACTGAGAATGTACAAGCCCCCATCATAATAGGAAAGGCTGCAACTGGATTCAAGCCTAGCAAGTAGACAGTTACCATTGTTAACGCATAAGAACCAATGCCGATATTGTTCAATGCGCCATAGACAAAGAGTAAAAATCCTGCCAAGATTAATTTTCCGCCATACAATTCACTGGCTGTTCCGTTTGAGGGAATCCAATTCATTTGTCCCATAAAAATTAAGAATGCAGCAATGACCAATCCTATGCCGACAAACAGTTTGATCGTTTTCTCTGGTAACTTCACGACAAATCTTGGTCCTAAATATGCACCGATAATTTGGCAGATAATACAAACAGCTAATGTCTTGATCCCTACGTTGATAGCAGTGATATAAGACAATGCCATGACGGCTACCGGTACTACACATTGGGTATTCAACGTTCCGGGTAGTTTTTTCATGCTGACCCATTTCAACTTTGGATAAAGGACGGTTCCGATAGCAAAGTCGGAAACGCCAAATGTTGAAAGAAAGAAGGTGATAAATGACGTGAAGGGCAACAGACGCATATCCCCTGGTTCTTCTTTGAAATTTTGTTTGTTTTTGAAAAGGTCTCTTAGAAAGTAAATAATAAAATATAGATTGATTGCGACAATTAGTGCCAGCAAAATATTCCGAATCATAAAAATTTCCTCCTACTAGTAAATCTTTCTGATTCCCTCAAAGTCCTCACCATATTTTGCTTTAAGTTCTTCAGAAGATTCTGCAATCACTTTTAGTGTATATGCATCATGTTTGACATATTCTTTTGCTAGATTGACCATGGCGTGGTTTTTTGTCCAAGTGACATCGGTTGATTGCAGTTCTTCATTAATGGTGCCAAACACGACTTCTTGCTCATCAGCGACGATGTTGATCCATCTTGCCCCAAAGTCAGCGAGTTTGTCTGTTTCAAAACCATGAATGTAATACTTTTCTAAGGGAAGATCATATTCATGGGTAGAACTGAATAAAATCAGTACAAATTTATCGACTCTTTTTTCGGCCTGCTGCAACGCCTTTAGCAGTGAATCCGTGAGATTCTCATGCCAAACTTGGATGAGCAAACTTTCTTTTGCGTTTTTCACCAAATGCTCTGCTTTATCCAGAACATACTCGATGCCATCAACTTTCCACAGCATGTCTTCTTCATCTTTTTCTTTTATCATCCCTAAATTCTTGGTAAGAAAAGAAAGATCATTTTTAACACTTTTTTCTAATTTCTCTAAAAACTCATTTGCCGAGATGGCATGATAAAGTTTAGGTTCTGATTTATTGACGACAATCAAATTCTTTTTTAATAGTTTTTCCAAAATGTTATATACTTTCGAGCGTGGCACACCTGAGATTTTACTTACTTCATATCCTGTAAGATTACCTTTTTCTAATAGGGTGGTATACACTCTTGTTTCCATCTCTGAAAAATCATATTTTTTCATGATTTGAATAATCGTTTCCATTGATTAATCCTCACTTTTATTTTTAGTAGCTACTACGGTAACAACTATAAATTCTTTTTGATTATCTGTCAAGAGTTAGTTCAATAAAACACATATAAGAATTAGCTTAAAAACAATCTTTTTATTAAAAAGAAATATTATAATATAAATATTTGTGAAAAAAATACTAAAACTTAGTTATTCTTTACAACGATTTATAGAAAAACAACCTCTTTAAATATAAAAGATACGGGATACAGATTACTTGAAAATCTTTACGTTCCAGTTTTATTCTTTCTAAAAAACGTACTCACTTTTTTTCTTAGACTTCTTTTTTTGATTCTCCTCTTTTAGGTCTTGTCCTTTTTTGCCTTCAAAATATTTAAATAAACCCCTTTCAAAAGTATTTCTAGGTTTTGGACAATAAGGAATCCCTTTTTTCTTCATATAAACACCTCATTAAACTATTTTATATCATCACATTATCAAATTAACAAATGTATTAAAAGAAAGTTTTTTATTAAAACCATCTTGTCCTTTTGGGAGATTTCAGTGTGATTTCTTTTTATTCCAATACTTTTTTGTTGGTCACTTTCGTATACCCAATCTAAGCGATCATCGGCGACAATGTTTTTACAACGAATGGTAGGACAAAACAATGGGCGAAAAAACTTTTTTGCCCATTTCATAAAAAACTTTTTCTACAGCAATCCCTTGTTTTCACCTACCACACGTTGTGAACCCAAAGCACGCCGACGAACGCTTAGTTATACGAAAATGACCTACCAAAAACAAAAAAAGTGAGGTGAATAGAAACAAAAAGAAATTGAAATCTCCCAAAAGGTCGTCCACCTCGGAGACAACTTGCTGCCGAAAATAGTAGTTGGGGCTATGAACAAACCAACGTTACTTTTTGGCAAATTATTAAATTAACCGAAAAAACAGCATGGTTTCGCCCCATCAAAAAGCAAACTGTAAAAACATATACTTCTATGAGTGGAGAAACTATGCCAATACCAAATCAATTTATCGATTATCCACTTGCACGAATCAAAGACAGCATTGTTAGAAAACAAATTAATCCAGCCTTATATCCCAATAAATTATACGGTAATCGCAGTTGGGATACATTTTACCGCTATGATAATCAACTGGTTTATGAAAGCAGTTATTACTAAGAGGGAATTTCCCTCTTAGTTAGCGTTAAAAATAACAAAAATAAAAGGAACAAGAACAATGAAAACAATAACTCTATATGAAATCTTAGGTGAAGAAGGGTCTGACAAATACATTTCTGTATTCAAATCTTTAATTGTTTCCAATTTTACAGAGAATGAAGACATTTTATCAAGGTGTCAGCTATTTATACACAATAATGCCAGCGCTGAAGAAAATTTATAAAGATGAACCAGAAAAACTGAAAGAGACGGCAAGTGCAAACTTAGAATTTTATAACACGAATCCACAAATGTTGCCATTTATTACTAGCATGCAGTTGGCGATGTATGATAATGATCAAAGTGTCTCAGATACACGCAGCATTAAAATGGCACTTATGGGTCCCCTATCAGGAATCGGAGACTCGATTGCTCAATTTGGAATTGCCCCATTATTTTCAACAATATTTGCAGGATTAGCGATGGACGGTCTGGGATTTGCTCCGATGGGTTTTTGGTTATCGATGTTAATCTCAATGCTAGTCATCAAATTATTAATGGGATATTTAGGATTTAAACTTGGAACGAGTGTGATCGAAACCTTAAGTGATAAAATTGGTAAAATTTCTTCAGCAGCAAATATTGTCGGAGTGACTGTCATTGCGGCATTAGCTACTTCTTTTGTTAAGGCAAATATCGCCATTAAGTATTCACATAATGTAGAATCTGGTGAAAAACAAGTAATTGCTATTCAAGATATTTTAGATAAGATTACGCCCAAAATGCTTCCAGTCATTTTAACTATTTTAGTTTTTTATTTGATCAAGAAAAGAAAATGGAACACGTATCAATTATTAATTTTTTTTATTTGTGATTGGGATTCTAGCCTCTGTCTTAGGGATTTTAGCATAGTAAGTGAGCGTAGTAAGGGGCAGGGTTTTCGATTTCGAGTAAACCTTGTTTCCTTATTTATAAGTTTTCTGAGTGATGGGCATAATATTTTTTCAGTTAACGGAAATAAAATTTGAAAGCGAGAACACGATGAATCTTCAAAGAATCGAAAACTATCAATTAAAGTTTTATCAGCAAGATTGGCTTTTAGGGTATTTGGAAAAACATTCAAAATTTTTGGAACCACTTTTTGGGCGTACACATTTTCTATTAAAAGATCTGATTATTTACAATGATGCGATGGATATGGAAGCCTGTTCTATTCCGTATTCTCTAAAAGAATATGCATGGAATCGATATCCTGGAGATGACCCAGAATGGCTCTTTATGTTGAGTCGACAAAGTTTTCTTCTAGATTTATCACAGGCATACGCGTTAACAAAAGAAAAATGCTATTTACAAAAATGGCGCAGTCTGCTTCTTGATTTTATTCAAGAGGAAGGCGAACCAAATTCTACTAATAGGAATGTTTGGCGACCCCTTGATGTTGGAATTCGAGTGATGAACTGGCTGAAGAGTTTGACTTATATTTCTATTGCTGATTATAAACAATTGGGAATTGATAAAGTGTTGCGAAACGCTTTGCTGGTTCATCTCGAGTATTTGGAGAGGAGCTATATCGATAAGTACAGACTTAGTAATTGGGGAGTATTGGTAACTGGTGGAATGGCTGCTATGGATCTATTTCTTCCAGAACTAGTGAACAGAGTAAACTAATATGGGACCGGTTAACTGAGCAACTGACTTACAATTTTATTCAGATGGCATTCATTAGGAACAGAGCGCATTGTATCAATATGAAGTTTTGATGACGTATGTATATCTATTACAGATTTCTGAATATCTTGAAATATCATTGCCATTGGATCTTCGAACGAAATTGAAGATACCTATCTTATCTACCTACTATATAGCGGATAATCAAGATGTTCTGAATCCTATCAACGATAGCGATCATGTCAATTTTCGATATGTATATGATAGCTATCGTAATATGAAGAAAGAACTTGGAAAACACTGCAGCCAGAGAAACTTTTTTCGTGGTGAATCAAGTGGTTTAATGTTTTATAAAACAGAGGATATTTATTTTACGCTTTTTAATGGATTGTATGGAAGCTCACATGGTCATGTTTCTACAGGGAGTTTTACGCTACAATTACAGAGTGATGATTTGATATCTGATAGTGGTTGTTACAGTTATGTCAACAAAGCAGAGTGGCTTCAACCGAAGGAGTGTGATTCGCATAATACAATGTTTATTAAGGATTGATGATGCGGAATTCTGGTATTGAGCCGTTTGAACTTGCCAAATCAGTGGTAAAAGTTGGAAAAAGTAATATTGTGCTTTTTGAAAAAAATAATGAAGCTGAAGAACTATCAGAAGAGGGAATATAAAATAATAGTTGTATAGCGATTATCTAAAGTGACTGGTCAAACGTTTCTAATCGTATATCAGTCATTCAGTGAGTATAATTTAAACCATAACCTACCAATTGCCAAGGAAATATAGCGTATTTTACTCTTGTCAATTGACAGTTTATAGTTTAGAGATGGCTATGCCAAACAACTAATATATGAAAAAGGGAACTAAACATCATTCCTCTATTGGAGCAATTTCTTCTTTGATGGCTTATAAAATGTACTAATACTTCATTTGAGGCAGTAGAAAGTTGAGAAATAGTTGTTTCTTGTGCTGTTTTTGTCGTTATTAAGTTTGCCAAAAAGCAACTTTCAACCAACATTTTTGTTTCTTATCATATCAAGAACCTGTTTTTTATTTTTCTATAAAAAATGTCGACATTATTAAGTTATCGACATGATTTTGTTATATTTAAGATAAATTAGTCAAAATTTTTGCCAATATTTTTTCCAAATTTTTCTTTATTTTTTTCTTTCCTTACCTTTTTCAATTAATATCATTTGGTGTTAATATATCTCTGATAATACAAAAAAACATTGACCTATCATAAGATAAAGAGTGATAGTTTAATACTAAAAGAGGTATATTAATTTTATTTAAAAATTGACATTAATGACTCTTAATCAGAGGGTCTAGGGTTCGAATCCCTATGCCCCCATTGGGTGCCAAACCCACGAGAACGGTATTCTGTCGGCGTCTTAGGACGTTTCGAAGACGGAGTACGCGTTCTCTTTTTTTATCTAAAATGTTGAGTGTCGGGAGAGATATACTCATTAAATCGTTTAAAGAATGATTTGCTTAAAAGAAAGAAAAAGCACGTTATATAAAAAAGTCAAAAAATTTTTCAGGCTAAAAAAGCGAATTTACCAAAAAGCGCACTTTTTGGTTCCTATGAAACGAAAAAGTACGTACTATACAGCATGTACGGCACGGTATATGATGATATCAGAAAACGTTAAAGGAGCGAATCAAATGATTACATCACTAGCAGATACAGTAACATTAAACAACGGCACTAAAATTCCAGGAATGGGTCTCGGGGTATTCCAAATACCAGATGAAGAGACAGCAAAAGTGGTCGAAGAAGGGATTATCAATGGTTATCGTTTAATCGATACAGCGCAAATCTATGGCAATGAATCTGGCACAGGAGCGGGAATTAAAGCAGGCTTAGCGGCAACTGGTTTGAACCGTGAGGACTTATTTGTTACCTCGAAAGTTTGGAACGCGCATATTTCCTATGATGAAACAATTCAAGCTTTCAATGATAGTTTGGAACGTTTAGGTTTAGATTATTTAGATTTGTATTTAATTCATTGGCCAGGAAATAATTCTTACAAAGAATCATGGCAAGCTTTAGAAACTTTATATGCTGAAGGAAAAGTGAAAGCAATTGGTGTCAGCAACTTCCAAGTTCATCATTTAGAAGATTTACTTTCTTATGCAAAAGTTGTTCCGGTAATTAACCAAGTGGAACTACATCCAAAATTGGATCAAAAAGAAGTGCGTAATTTCTGTGAAAAACATGATATCAAAGTCCAAGCTTGGTCGCCATTGATGCAAGGTCAATTATTATCGAACGAAACCATTTTGGCGATTGCTGAGAACCATAATAAATCAGCAGCCCAAGTGATTTTACGTTGGGATATTCAACAAGATATCTTATTAGCCGTGAAATCTGTCCACAAAGAACGGATGATTAGCAATGCAGCGGTCTTTGATTTTGAACTAAGTGCAGATGAAATGGCACAAATTAACCAATTGAATGAATCGTTACGTGTGGGACCAGATCCAGACACGTTTGATTTCTAAAAATTAATTAGGAGGAGATACAATGAGTGAAGCAGTTAAAGGTTTTTCAGTAGTCAACCACGTGGGGATTACAGTCAGTAATTTGGATGAATCAGTGAAGTTTTATGAAGCATTAACAGGAACAAAAATCGCAAATCGTGATGAAATTGGTGGAAAACGGATGGCCCAAACACAAGGGTTAGATGATACATTAATCAAGTATGCCAATGTGCATCTAGAAAACATCAATATTGATTTATTAGAATATGTTAAACCAAAATCAGAAAAGCTTCTTATTCCAACGAACAAATTAGTGCAATGCATATGTGTTTCGAAGTGGAAGATATTGATGCAGCTGTTGCACGTTTAAGAGCGATTGGCGTAGAACCTGATGGAGAGCCGATTACATTCCAAAAAGAAGATGGCTTGAAGAGCGGTTTTGGTACAGGGGTTGCTTACTTTACCGATCCAGATGGTACAAATTTAGAATTGATTGCTCCTAAAGGTCCATTTACACGAAATTAAGTTAAAAGACTTTCAAACAAACATCAAAAAGACCCCCTCATTCTAGTATCACTAACTAGAATGGGGGCTCTTTTTATTTTTTGAGACAGAAGTCGCTAAAGAAAAGATATTCCAAATCCGTAATTGATGATATACTAAAACGTAACAAATAAAGGAGGAAGACAATTGATTCTTAGCGTCTTAACAGTTATTTATTTTATTAATGCAATTATTGCGGGAATTACCATTTTGTTAAAACCTCGAGATGTAGCAGCAATTTGGGCATGGCTACTCGTACTGATTGCTCTACCCGTTTTTGGTTTTTTCTTATATTTATTCTTTGGGCGCGGTTTAACCGACAAAAAGAAATTTTATTTGCAACAAAGTGATTTACGGGAATTAGAGAATTTCAGAACTTCCAAGAAGAAAGTTTTGAACTTTATAGTCAAAAGATGCCGACGGAGGAGCAACAACAGTTTACAGACTTTTTTTCCTCGTTAAATAGGATGCCTCTGACTAAGAAAAATGATGTTGAAATTTTTACGGATGGTACGGAAAAATTCAATGCGTTGATGGCGGACATAAAAAAAGCTCAGCACTCCATTCATATTGAATATTATGCCTTTGTAACGGATCATATCGGTACCAAAATTTTGAACTTATTAGAAGAAAAGGCGGCTGAAGGGGTTGAAGTGCGGTTGCTTTACGATGCCTTTGGCTCAAAGGGCACCAAGGTTCATCATTTGAATGAATTGAAAAAAAACGGCGGTTTTGTCCAAACGTTTATTACTTCTCAAAAAGCACTTTTGAAGTTTCGTTTGAATTATCATGATCACCGGAAAATTGTTGTTATTGACGGAAAAGTAGGCTACATTGGCGGCTTTAATGTTGCCGATCAATATGCCGGAACGACTAAAAAGTTTGGCTATTGGCGGGATACACATTTACGGATTCAAGGGCCAGCAGCCTCATTACTGCAAATGCGTTTTTTAATGGATTGGAACGTCTCTTCCCCCGAGAAAAATCGTGTGGCGTATCAATTGGATTATTTCTTTAAACTTGAAGCATTGGTGCCAGAGGCAAATACATCCATTCAGATGATTGCCAGTGGTCCTAACAGTGACCGTGAACAAATTAAATTGGCCTTTATTAAATTGATTACTTCTGCCAAGAAAAGAGTCTGGATTCAAACGCCGTATTTAGTTCCTGATGATAGTGTCTTGGCTGCTTTAAAGGTTGCTGCGGCTTCAGGAGTAGATGTTAAAATTATGATTCCAGATAAGCCCGACCATCCGTTTATTTATCGAGCAACACAGTATTACGGCCGCTTATTGATGAAAGAAAATATTGAAATTTTAATTTATAACGGTGGTTTCTTACATGCGAAAACAATGATTATGGATGATGAAGTCTGCACAGTTGGTTCAGCCAATCAAGATATCCGAAGTTACAAATTAAACTTTGAAGCAAATGCTGTGTTATATGATAAAAAAATCATTGATCAATTAGAAGCAATTTTCTTAGAAGATCGAAAAAAATGTACAACAATGACTCCAGAAGTTGTTCGTGACATGTCAAAATGGTTGATTTTTAAACAACAAATTTCACGATTATTTTCACCAATTCTTTAAAACTGTTTTTCACAAAATGACGAACTTCTGATCCGAAGTTCGTCATTTTTCTTCGGGAATTTTGTAAAAGTATAGAAAATCACAAAAAAAGTCAAAAAAATTTTAAAGAATATTTTTTAAATTTTTTTCGTTATTTTTTTATCTGTAGTTGCTGTTAAAACAAATAAATATTATTTTGAATTCGTTATTTTATTTTTGTGAAAAAGGGACATCTTTTATAAAAGTAAAAAAAATTAAGCAAAGAGTGTTGACAAAAAAAACGAAAAGGAATATGCTACATGTACAAGTTAAATACAAAGCAATGACAGAAAAGCAGTAGAGAAATAACCACTGTTACAGAAAGCTAGTGGCGATGGAAACTAGTACACGTTATTTATCGAATTACATTCTTGAGCTTCTGCCTACAGGGCACGGGTAACAGCGTTATTTGTTAAGAGGTATATAGTATTTTAAATAAACTAAACTATGTATAAATTTGGGTGGTACCACGAGAAATTCGTCCCTAAGTCGTTTTTACGACTTAGGGATTTTTTGTATTCTTTTTTTGAATACGTGGCAGACCAAAGAAAATTTCGTGAACCCGTGTATACATAGAAATAAACACGGGATATCGTGTAAAAACAAGTGTGTTAATCGTTTATTTCGTTAAATGAACGATTTCCTATAAAGAGATAATTATAAATATGGAGGGTGATAACATGAATATCATTGACGAGCTAGCATGGCGTGATGCAATCAATCAACAAACAAACGAAGAAGGACTAAGAGAACTTACAGAAAATACGAGCATTTCGCTATATTGCGGTGTCGATCCAACTGGAGATAGCATGCATATTGGACATTTAATTCCTTTTATGATGATGAAACGATTCCAATTAGCAGGTCATCACCCATACATTTTAATTGGTGGCGGAACTGGAACAATTGGTGACCCAAGTGGACGAACAACCGAACGTGTCTTACAAACGATGGAAGCTGTGCAACATAATGTGGACAGTCTTTCAAACCAAATGAAAAAATTATTTGGTAAAGATGCTGAGGTAACAATGGTGAACAACTACGATTGGTTATCAGAACTATCTTTATTAGATTTTTTAAGAGATTACGGGAAAAACTTTAATGTCAACACGATGTTGGCAAAAGACATTGTCGCTAGTCGTTTAGAAAGTGGCATTTCCTTTACAGAATTCACATACCAAATTCTTCAATCAATTGACTTTTACACATTGCATAAAAAACATAATATTCAATTGCAAATTGGTGGCGCTGATCAATGGGGCAATATCACTGCAGGATTAGATTTGATTCGTAAAAAAGAAGGACCAGAAGCCAAAGTATTCGGGTTAACCATTCCTTTAATGCTAAAAGCAGATGGTACAAAATTTGGGAAAACAGCGGGTGGCGCTATCTGGTTAGATCCTAAGAAAACCTCACCATTTGAATTCTACCAATTCTGGTTAAACCAAGATGATCGTGATGTCATCAAATACTTGAAATTCTTTACTTTCTTAGATAAAGAAGAAATCGATGCGTTAGCTGAAAAAGTTGAAAAAGAACCAGGTAAACGTGAAGCACAAAGACGCTTAGCTGAAGAAGTGACACGATTTGTTCACGATGATGCAGCATTAGAAGAAGCGCAAAAAATTTCAGAAGCTCTTTTCTCAGGCAATATTAAAGACTTAACGATTGAGGAAATCGAGCAAGGGTTAGAACATGTGCCAACTGTTGAAATTACCAAAGATGCTAAAAACATCGTAGATTGGTTAGTTGACACAGAAATCGAACCATCAAAACGTCAAGCTCGCGAAGATGTGAGCGGAGGAGCTATAAGTATTAACGGTGACCGAGTTACCGATTTAGATTTTGCAGTCGATCCAACACAACATTTCGATGGAAAATTCGTTGTTGTACGGAAAGGGAAGAAAAATTACTTTTTAGCAAAAGTAATGGATTAGAAATTGATAATAATTTCACGAAGAGAAGACGTGTGATTATTTGATCAAAGTTAAAATTCTATTTCTCCTTACAGGTAGTGGTGAAACCGTTAATACACCTAATAAGAGTGGGATTGTACACACAATCCCACTCTTATTTTTTTATATAATGGTTCTGACAAGACACCTTGTGAAAAAATTATAAAATTAAAGAGCTATGATAACCATTGTTATTTTTCTTCTTTACACTTTAGCCATTTGGGTGTAAGTTGTGAATGCAAAATCTAATTCATTAAAATTTGTAAGGAGGAATTTTCGTATGAAAAACGAAAAATTAGCAAAAGGCGAAATGAACCTTAATGCACTATTCATTGGGGACAAAGCCGAAAACGGACAATTATATAAAGACTTGTTGATCGACTTAGTAGATGAACATTTAGGATGGCGTCAAAACTACATGCCACAAGACATGCCAGTTATCTCTTCTCAAGAACGCACATCTGAAAGCTACGAAAAAACTGTCAACCATATGAAAGATGTATTGAATGAAATTTCTTCTCGCATGCGTACACATTCAGTTCCATGGCATACAGCAGGTAGATATTGGGGACATATGAACTCAGAAACATTAATGCCTTCTCTATTAGCTTACAACTTTGCAATGCTATGGAACGGGAACAACGTTGCCTATGAATCTTCTCCAGCAACTTCTCAAATGGAAGAAGAAGTAGGACATGAATTTGCTCACTTAATGAGCTACAAAAATGGTTGGGGACACATCGTTGCTGATGGTTCTTTAGCTAACTTAGAAGGCTTATGGTATGCCCGTAACATTAAATCATTACCATTTGCTATGAAAGAAGTAAAACCAGAATTAGTTGCTGGCAAATCAGATTGGGAACTATTGAACATGCCAACAAAAGAAATTATGGACTTATTAGAATCAGCTGAAGATGAAATTGATGAAATCAAAGCTCATTCAGCTCGTTCAGGTAAACATTTACAAGCAATCGGTAAATGGTTAGTTCCACAAACTAAACACTATTCTTGGTTAAAAGCTGCTGATATTATCGGTATCGGTTTAGATCAAGTTATCCCAGTACCAGTTGACCATAACTACCGTATGGATATCAACGAATTAGAAAAAATCGTTCGTGGCTTAGCAGAAGAACAAATTCCAGTGCTAGGTGTTGTCGGTGTAGTTGGTTCTACTGAAGAAGGTGCCGTTGACTCAATCGATAAAATTATTGCTTTACGTGATGAATTAATGAAAGACGGTATTTACTATTATGTACACGTGGATGCTGCTTATGGTGGTTATGGACGTGCCATCTTCTTAGACGAAGACAACAACTTCATCCCTTACGAAGATTTACAAGATGTTCATGAAGAATACGGTGTCTTCAAAGAGAAAAAAGAACACATTTCAAGAGAAGTGTATGATGCATATAAAGCAATCGAATTAGCAGAATCAGTAACAATTGACCCTCATAAAATGGGTTATATCCCTTATTCAGCTGGTGGTATCGTTATCCAAGATATCCGTATGCGCGACGTTATTTCTTACTTCGCAACTTACGTATTTGAAAAAGGTGCCGATATTCCTGCGTTACTAGGTGCTTATATTCTTGAAGGTTCAAAAGCTGGTGCAACAGCTGCTTCTGTATGGGCTGCACATCACGTTTTACCTTTAAACGTTGCAGGTTATGGTAAATTAATTGGTGCTTCAATTGAAGGCTCACATCATTTCTATAACTTCTTGAATGATTTAACATTCAAAGTTGGCGACAAAGAAATCGAAGTCCACACATTAACTCATCCAGACTTCAACATGGTTGACTATGTGTTTAAAGAAAAAGGCAACGATGATTTAGTAGCAATGAACAAATTAAACCATGATGTATATGACTATGCATCATACGTTAAAGGAAATATTTACAACAACGAATTCATTACTTCACATACTGACTTTGCTATTCCAGATTATGGCAACAGCCCATTAAAATTTGTAAACAGCTTAGGATTTAGTGACGAAGAATGGAACCGTGCAGGTAAAGTAACTGTGTTACGTGCTGCTGTAATGACTCCATACATGAACGATAAAGAAGAATTTGATGTTTACGCTCCTAAGATTCAAGCTGCTTTACAAGAAAAATTAGAACAAATTTACGACGTAAAATAATTGAATCTTAAACGGAAAAAAGAAATGGTAACCGAACGAGGGAACGTTCGTCTGGTTGATTTATTTAAGAGATAAATCAACCAGACGGCTAACCTCTTAACCAATTCTTTGTCTGGGTAAGAGGCAGTCGAATGACTGTTTTACTCAGCGTATAACAGTCATTCATGCTCCTTATCCAAAATCTTATAAGGAGTGTACAAAATTGGATAAACAACAAGTTAAAAAAATTGAATTAGGTACTTTTATCGGTTTAACAATGGCATTGTGTGCAACTGTACGTAGTATCCCAACACTTGCTGCTGTTGGTTGGACATTAATTTCTTACACAATTTTCGCGGTCTTATTCTTTGCTGGTCCAATCGCATTGATATCTGGTGAATTATCTACGATGCTTCCTCAAGAAGGTGGCCCTCAACTTTGGGTTAAAACTGCCTTAGGTAGCAAATGGGGTTTTGTTGTCGCTTGGTTACTATGGGTGCAAATGTTCCCAGGAATGGTAATGGTTGCTTCTACATTAGGCCCTTTGCTAGGTAATACATTTGGTAATGTTCATTTAGGTGAAAATCATTGGTTCGTATTAGGTTGTATCTTAGTGATTTACTGGATTATTACAATCTTGAACTTGAAATTTGACATGGCGAAAGTTGGCGGAAATATTGGTGTTTGGCTAGGTGTTTACATCCCAGTATTAGTTATGTTTGTTTTAGGTCTTCTTTCAATGATTAAAGTAGGCTTAACACCTGGCGGCTATTTAGGTGCCTTCTCTTGGTCAAAAGTTTTACCAAACTTAGAAAATATGGACACATTTAAATATCTAGCAGGGATTGCGTTTATCTTTGTTGGGATTGAAATGTCTTCTGTTTATATTCCTCGTTTGAAAGATGCAACAAAAAATTATACAAAAGGCGTTTTCATTTCATTAATTGGTTTAGTTTTATTAAACGTTATTAATGCAATGTTTGTTGCTAATATTGTTCCAAATGGCAAAATGGAATTGTCTAACATTACACAACCAATTTTGCTTTATTGTGACGTTTTAGGTTTACCAACAATTATTGGTAATATCTTTAGTTTCATGGTCTTCTTAGGCGTGTTATTACAATTATCTGCTTGGGTTACTGGACCATCAAAAACAATTATTCAAGTTGCTCGTGATGGCTTATTGCCACCAAAATTTGGTTTCCATCGCGAAAATAAATATGGCGTTTCTCGTAACGTTGTGTTAACACAATCTGTGGTTATCTCATTATTCGCTTTACTTTATGGGGTAATGGATGATGTCAACGCTGTATTCTTAACTTTAACAAATGCAACAACAATTATTTATAGTATTGTGTATGTATTGATTGCGATTTCCCTAATTAAATTACGTAAATCTCAACCAGATACACTACGTCCTTACCGAATTGGTAAAAAAGGTAATGGCTTAGCTTATTTAGTGGCAGCAATGTTAATTTTTAGTGTTATCATTGTTATTTTCGCCACATTAGGTACAACAACCGTGACTGATGCAGTCTTAGTTGCATTAATCACTATTGTCATGTTTGTGATTCCGTTAATCATTAATCGCTTTAAAAAAGCAAGTTGGGCAACGGAAGTAAAAGAAGATTTAGGTGAATAAAAAGGCTAGCAATTATTTTGCTGAGTGCCTCTTCACCTGATGACTATAGTAAATTGTCGTTTGGAAACTGAAGCAAGTTCGATTATTGCTTCAGTTTTCGCTTTCCATAAAAGGAGGTTTTCATATGAAATCAACGAAACCCACTGTTTCGTTCGCTGAAAGTTTAGGCATTTTGATTGCCTTGTTAGCGATTCTCGGGTACTTAATTATTGGTCAAAAATTAACCCCTCACATACCGATTCTTTTTGTATTCATGTTGTTGTTGCTTTATGGCAAATGGAAAGGATTTTCTTGGGATGAGATCCACGAGGGCATTGTGGAAGGGATTAAACCAGGGATCATTCCGATTATTATTTTCTTGTTGATAGGTGTCTTAGTTGCTACTTGGATCTTGTCTGGGACGATTCCAACAATTATGGTCTATGGTTTTAAAATTATCTCAGTGAAGTTCTTCTTACCAACCGTTTTTGTGGTCTGTGCACTAGTTGGTGTGACGGTAGGGAGCTCCTTTACGACTGTTTCAACTATGGGGATTGCCTTTCTAGGTATTGGACATATTCTTGGATTCGACAATGCGATGACAGCTGGCGCAGTTGTTTCAGGTGCCTTTTTGGGGAACAACATTTCACCGTTATCTGATACAACAAACTTAGCTGCTGGAATTGGTGGCGTGAACCTTTTTGAACATATACTAAACATGATGTACACTGTTATTCCGGCGTTTATTATTTCGATTGTCGGCTATATCTTCTTGGGGCATCAATCTGGTTCGGCGGATTTACAATCGGTTGATGCAATGGTCCAAACGTTACATCAAGGATTCTGGATTTCACCGATTACATTGTTGCCAGTAGCGGTTTTATTCTTATTCGCCTGGAAAAAGGTACCGGCTATTCCAACGTTACTAGTCGGCTCTACAGTGGCGGTCATCTTAGCTTTTATAAATGATCATCACCTAAGTTTAGCGAAAGTTTCTACCATCTTAATGAGTGGTTATGTGGCAGATACAGGGGACCAAAGTATTGATACACTTTTATCTCGTGGTGGGATTGAAAGCATGTTAGGTTCTGCTGCGTTGATTATTTTGGCATTAGGTTTGGGCGGCTTGTTGATTAAGTTTAACATCGTGGCTACTTTAATTGATAAAATTAAAGGCTATGTGAATAATCCAGCCAAATTAATCGCTTTAACTGCTTTAAGTTCTGTGGGAATTAACTTACTAGTTGGCGAACAATATTTGTCAATTATTTTACCAGGGGAAACATTTAAATCCTCATTTACTCGTTTAGGTATTGATAAAAAATATTTAACTCGTACTTTGGCAGATGCTGGGGCGGCAGTCAACTCGTTAATTCCTTGGGGAGTTAGTGGTACCTTCATTATGGGAACGTTAAAAGTTGGTGCACTAGAATACTTACCATATGCCTTTTTCCCATTGCTTTGTCCCATTATCACCGTCATTTTGGGGATATTCTTAAAAAAACAACAAGGGGAAAACAAAAAAGCACCAGGGACTAACGTTGAATTGTGAGTTTTTTCAGACAATTAAACAATTGGTTACGATTGAACCTCAGTGTATCTACTGATTGGTTCAATCGTTTTTTCGTCACAGATTTTTTACAATTCTTCATATAATCTTTGAAGCTCCTTAAAGGCAATTTAATTATTCTAAGTTATGATACAAAGGATCAATCAAATAGGTGGATGAACGTGGTGTTAAACTCATAGAGACTAACAGTAGTTTATTCTTGCTCAATGTTGAGGTGTAGGTTCGAATCCTACCGTCCACTTTTGTTATTTAAACCAACTTAGAACGAAACACAAACAAGTGACGGATACACATGATTAAGGTACAATAGGGGTAGGGAAAACAAGGAGGAATTCTTATGAAAAAGATAGGGCTTATTTCTAGTGCTTTTCTTTTAACCCTTGCTTTAGCAGCATGCGGCGGCGGAAAAAGTACAGAAAATACGGATAGTCGTTCCAGTGCTGCGGAAAGTACCACAGTCGAGAGTACAAAAGCATCTGCTACAAAAGAATCAAGTAGCAAAGCAGCAACAAAATCTAGTGATGCGAAACCGTCAGGAACAACAACAGCTGATTCGAAAGCAACAGCTTCTTCTACGAAGGAAGCGGCAAATAATGGCTCAGCAGAAAAACAATCACCAGCGAAAAATGCGAATCCAGATGACCAAGCCAAGCAAGTGCTTAACCAGCTAGCAAACATGTTTCCTAGTCAAGGCTTACCGCAGGCAATTTTAACGAGTCAAACGAGTAACTTTTTAACTGCAGCGACAACATCACAAGCGGATCAAAACAATTTCCGTGTTTTATATTATGCAGAAAAAGAAGCGATTCCAGTGAATGATGCACGTGTTAATCAGTTAACGCCAATTAGTTCTTTTGAGAAAAAAACATATGGCTCTGATGCTGAAGCAAAAAATGCAGTGAACCAAATCATTGACAATGGCGGTCAACCAGTAGATTTAGGTTACAATATTACTGGGTATAAACAAGGGGCGGCAGGTTCTAGTTACTTATCTTGGCAAGAAGGCAATTGGAGTTTAGTCGTACGGGCCTCAAATATCAATGGGGAATCGCCTGATGATTTAGCGAAAAATGTTGTCAACATTTTGGAACAAGAAACATTACCAGCACCGAATACCGTTGGTCAAATCACACTGAACGTGGCAGGAACCACTGACTATAATCGAAACTCAGTAGTTTGGC
>OBUP01000195.1_pt1 | contig 23107 bp, 15 predicted proteins | sample 1475931 | NCBI WGS metagenome assembly OBUP01 (sample SAMEA2579953, study PRJEB22360) | human gut metagenome | biome: human gut; feature: human-associated habitat; material: faeces | place: Denmark | collected 2008/2010 | reverse complement strand
GATCACGAAAACGTACGTGCTGCTTCCGCCGAAATCAAGCCGGGGGATACCGCGGTCGTGTTCGGCGACGGTGCGGTCGGTCTGTGCGGAGTGCTGTCCGCCAAGCTGATGGGCGCCACCCGCATCATTTCCATGAGCCGCCATGCCGACCGCCAGCGTATCGCACGCGAATTCGGCGCCACCGATTTCGTGGAGGAACGTGGCGACGAGGCCGTGGCCAAGGTACTGGAAATGGCTGATGGTTACGGCGCCGACGCCGTGCTTGAATGCGTGGGCTCCGCATTGTCGAACGACACCGCCATGAAGGTTGCACGTGCGGGCGCTGTAGTCGGACGTGTTGGCCTGCCTCACGGTGTGGAAGCCGATATTCCAGGACTCTTCTACCGCAATGTTGGTCTGCGTGGCGGTCCGGCACCGGTGCGCACGTATGATCTGCAGCGACTGCTCAAGGAAGTGCTCGATGGCAACATCAATCCGGGCATCGTCTACACCTCCGAATACACGCTCGACGATATTCAGGAAGCGTACGCGGCCATGGACGAGCGTCGCACCGTAAAGTCGCTGTTGCGCATCAGCGAGGTCTGAGCAATATGCCGGCGATAGAATAAGCGGAAATCAAACGAAAGGAAGCAAGTCTTGTTTGAAGAGCTACATAAACGGATGAATTCGTTTTGGAATAATGACAGGACATTGTCACAAACCGATCCGGAATTCATTGAATTCTTCTCGAATTTCGCTTATGACGAAGTGGTGAACGAGCCGGGAGCAAATCATCCTGATTTGGATGACAAGACCCGTTCGTTGGCCATTCTTGCCGTGTTGGTCGGATGCCAAGGCTTGGATGCCTTCGAAATGATGCTGCCGGTGGCCTACGAAACCGGACTGTCGTCCATCGCCATCAAGGAAATGGTGTATCAGGCAACCGCATACTGCGGTTTTGGCAAAACTCTGCCATTCCTGAAGAAACTCAACAACTTCCTCGGCGCGGCCAACGTGCATCTTCCGCTTGAACCGCAAGGCACCATCACGCCGGAAACGCGTGCCAAGGCGGGCGAAGACAAGCAGATCGAAATCTTCGGTGAAGGAATGCGTGGATTCGCGCAATCCGGCCCCGAAGAGACGCGACACATCAATAAGTGGCTTGCCGGCAACTGCTTCGGCGACTACTACACGCGCGGTGGCTTGAACACGCGTGAGCGTGAAATGATCACGTTGTGCTTCCTCGCCGCGCAGGGCGGTTGCGAACCTCAGTTGACATCTCATACGAAGGCCAATATGGGCGTGGGCAATGAGAAGGCGTTTCTGATTGCCATTATTTCGCAGTGCATGCCGTATATCGGATATCCGCGCACATTGAATGCGATTCGTTGCATCAATGATGCCGCCGAGCAGATGCAGGGCTGATTGCAGTAAGGTTTTACATCGATCGATGCCTCGACAGCTTGCTTTGATCCTTGCCTGATTCTCGCCCTGATATATAAGGGGTCGTTTGCCAGTCATGATTGGTTTGGCAAACGACCCCTTTACGTATGTTGCTACTTATGTGCGAGCATCACTCGCCCCACGCATCCTACTACAGGGAGGATTCTTCCATCCACTGGATGAATCTGGACTCTAGAGCACTCTTCAGCAATTCAATAAGCTCATTGCGTGTGACTACGACACTATTTTGTGGTCGGTGCGGTAAAGGTCAGGTTCTACGTAGATTTCGAAGCGGAACCATGGCAGTGCGACGCGCACGCTTCGTTCGATCTTGTTCACGGTTTCGACATCGTAATCGCGGTCGAGTTTGCTGGTCTGCACTTTGACGCACAGCAGAATATCATCCTCAGACATGTGCACGGTCTGCATGTTCAGCAGTTGTTCCACGCCAGGCGTCGAAATAACGGCCTGCTCAATCTTCTTTCGGGTATCAGCGTCAACTGCCTCACCGATCAGTAGTGAACCCGACTTGAACATCAGCAGCAACGATCCCGAGATCAGCACAAGACCAACCATCAGGCCGCCAAGTGCGTCGAATATCTCATTGTCGAACAGAATCGCCAGACCGATGCCAGCTCCTGCAAATGCCAGACCAATCAAGGCAAGCGTGTCTTCCATGATGACGGACGCAAGCTCCGCCGACTTGGTGCGCTTCCAGAAACGGAACACACCCATGTGGGGTACGCCCGTACGTTCCATGCGCTCATTCGCTTCCTTGATGCTTTGATGCAGCCCGTAACCTTCCAGACAGGCGCTGATGACCACCACAATGAACGCCACCAGCAGTTCCATCTGGTTGGCATCACGCAACGCGGGATTTTCGACAATGGAGAACAGCTTCTTTACCGCTTCCGAAGTGGAGAAGAAACCTCCGACGAAGAACAGCAGCGTCGCCACCACGAACGAGGCGAGATACTTGGCCCGATACAACCCGAACGGATGATCGCCGTCCGTCTTATGTTTGGAGAAGCGGCCGCCTACCATGAGCACGATCTCATTGGAACAGTCGGCGATGGAGTGCACCGATTCGGAAAGCATTGCGGACGATCCGGTGAAGAACGCTGCCGCGAGCTTGGCGATGGCCACACCAATATTGGCTCCGAGCGCCGCTTTGACGGCCGCACCCTGGTGTTCCGTTTCCTGTTGGCGAATATTGTTTGCCGTATTCGCGTTACTGTCGTTCGTACTACTGTCGTTGGAATCTTGCAATTCGTTCATTGCCTTTCCGTTTCTTTCTGGAGTTAATACAGACACGTTTAATCATATATAAGGGTGTGGTATTCCCGTCGTATTCCGGAGGTGAAATGCCGAAAATGCGTGTAAGACATGGGTGGCTCCCCAATACCGGTAGATTTGTAAAAAACTGCTTTTCTGCAACGAGGAGGGATGATTGGGCGGTTATGGTTCGGATGCGGTTGGTTTGTTTATCTCGAGAGACGAGACGCTTACGGACGCCAAGGCCGCAGCTGCATGGTCGGCACATGCGAGAAGAATCGGCGGTATGACTGAAGCTGCACATGACGATTATCAGTTGCCCGAAGAATTCGAGCACTGTTCGAAACTTGACCCTGTACGAGATGCTCCTAGCGCGTTGGATCGCGTCAAGCAAGTTGTACGCATTCTGCACGAACCAGGCGGATGCCCTTGGGACGGCGAGCAGACCAATACAAGCCTGCTTAAACCACTGTTGGAAGAAACCTACGAATACATCGACGCTGTGGAAACGAACGATCGCGACAACATGCGTGAAGAACTCGGCGACATGCTGCTGCAATCCGTTTTCCAAGCGCAAGTGTGCGCCGTTGATACGCAGGATCCGTTCAACATCGACGAAGTGTGCAACCGTCTCGTAGATAAGCTCATCACCCGCCATCCGCACGTCTTCCAAACAAATGAGGCCACTGACGAGTCCGCGCCCGCACCGGAAAACGCGCAAGATACGCTGAAACTGTGGGAAGTGATGAAGCAGAAAGAGAAGCATCGCAAGTCCGTGCTCGAAGGCATCTCCCATGCGCAAGGCGCATTGCCTCGTGCTACAAAAATCGTATCGAGAGTGCACAAATCGCAGTATCGTGACCAGCTCGAAACCGCATTCAATTCAAGCGCAGAACAGACAGACAAACAGCATGATGTCAGTCATCCTTATGCAGACGAAATCATCACCATCATCCGCAAAGCGCAACGTGACGGCGTAGACGTGGAATCCGACCTGCGTTGCCGCCTGCGCGGCATAGAATCCGAAATCGAACACATCGAAAAGACCATGAACCATGAGTGACGTTAAAGCACTCGACCCAGCACTGCTCAAAACAGTATTCCGCGGACTCCAACGCTGACCGTGCCAATGATGATGGTGGTTGGTGGCAGATGTTTGCCAATTTGGTGAACAAGTATGGTTTGGTGCCGAAGAGTGCTTATCCGGAGTCGGCTAATTCGAGGAATTCGGATGCGTTCAAGCAGTATTTGAATACGAAGCTACGTGAGCTCGCGTCCGATTTGCGCGACCGTCATACGGCTGGAACGTCGTTGGATGAGTTACGTGGCGATGGCTTTTTTGATTGCGATACTGTGCGCGTTGACCAGCTTTTCGGCGCGGAATTCACGTTCGACAAGGCCAAGGGGTTGGAGCATGGCGATTGCCCAAGCAATCATGCCATGACGTTGACTGGCGTGAATTTGGATGAGGATGGTCGCCCGAATCGTTGGAAGGTGGTGAAGGCTTGTGCACAGATCGCAGATCATGCCGATCGCATAGACCAACGGCCAGTCGAACAACACGTAGTTCCGTGCCGTACCGACGTCACCGGTGCGTACGCCGTAATTGAGTGCCGCCATCACATAAATCATGATTGCGGACATGATGAAAACTAAAGAGAATGCCTCCCTTGCCGTTACGTGGCATGGAATTTCCTTTTGCTATGCATTCGATGTGTTAACGCATCAGCCCCTCTGGCCTGTTTCGCGCGTTGCCTTCGCAAGAGGAGCGCGGAGGGCTAGAGGGTGCATATCGAAATCCAAAATACTTGTGAAGCACATGCGAAACGAAAGAGCCGGACATTTCTCACGTCCGGCATAAGTACAATCCCCCGATAAACTGGAATTACTCGGCTTACTCTTCGGCCACCAGCTCCAGATAGGAATCATTCCGTCAGGCATAAGCAGTACACGCTCAGGATTCAGAGCCTGTACTGCGCCCTCGTCGTGGGTGACCAGCACGATCGCTCCCTCGTATTTGGCTATGGCCTTCAGAATCTCGTCGCGGGACGCGGGGTCAAGGTTGTTGGTCGGTTCGTCGAGCAGCAGCACGTTCGCACGGCTCGTCACCAATGTCGCCAACGCCAGTCGCGTCTTTTCACCGCCGGAAAGCACACGAGCCGGCTTCAACGCGTCGTCACCCGAAAACAGGAACGAACCAAGAATCGAACGCGCCTGCGTGTCGTCCAGTTCCGGAGCGACATGGATCAGGTTCTGCAATACGGTGGCATCCAGGTCCAACGTGTCGTGTTCCTGTGCGAAATAGCCGATTTTGCAACCATGACCGTAATCTACGGAACCAGTGTCCGGCTCCTCCAAATGCGCAAGCAGCCGCAGAGTAGTGGTCTTACCGGCACCGTTGTATCCCAGAATCACCACACGCGAACCCTTGTCAATAGCCAAGTTCACGCCGGCGAACACAATGTTCGAACCGTAGGCTTTCGAAACATCCTTTGCCATGATTGGCGTACGACCGCACGGAGCTGGTTCCGGGAAACGAATATCCGCCACTTTCTCCTGCTTTTGCGCCTCGGACGTGTTCTCGAGGAGTTTCTCCGCGCGGCGCATCATGTTCTGCGCGGCCACGGCCTTGGTGGCCTTCGCGTGCAGGCGAATACCTTGCTGCATGAGGCGTTCCGCCTTCTTTTCGGCGACCTCGCGTTCGCGGCGGCGACGTTCCTCGTCGACCACGCGCTGGTGCAGGTAGGCCTTCCATCCGAGGGAATACATGTCGATCTGGCCAAGCTGCGCATCCAGATGCCACACCTTGTTCACCACTTCGTCCAACAGTTCGGTGGAGTGGGAGATGACCAGGAATCCACCCTCGTATTTCTTCAGGTATCCGCGCAACCATTCGATGGAGTCGGCGTCCAAATGGTTGGTCGGTTCGTCGAGGATCAGTGTGTCCGCATCGGAGAACAGGATGCGGGCCAATTCGATACGACGACGCTGGCCGCCGGAAAGCGTGCCCAATTGCTGGCCCATGACCTCCTGCGGCAGACCGAGACTTGCCGCCATGGCGGTCGCTTCGGACTGAGCCGCATAGCCGCCGGCCTTTTCAAAATCCTGCATGGCCTTGTCGTAACGGTTCATCGCGCGGGTCATGACGTCCGGATCTGGATCGGTCATCTCCTTTTCAGCCTTGCGGATACGCATGATGATCGATGCGATGTCTCGCGCGCTCATCATGCGGTCGAGCGCGGTCTGTTCCGGATCGGCGGCATGCGTGTCCTGCGGCAGATAGCCGAGCTTGCCCGATACACGCACTTTGCCGGCGGTGGGCAGCATGTCGCCGGTGATCACGCGGGTGAGCGTAGTCTTACCGGCACCGTTACGGCCGACCAGGCCGATCTTGTCTCCCTTAGCGACATGGAAATTCGTGGGATGCAGCAACGTGCGCGCGCCGATCTGAATCTCAAGCTCCTGCGCTTCAATTGCCATGCCTCAACACCTCTGCACTTTCGTTACTGTCGTTCCAAACTGGCTGTGCCGCACATAGCGGCCTGCCCATCGTTTTCATAAGGCCAAACGCCAATCGAACATCATACCGAACGCCCGTAACCATAAATGATCGGATCGTTCATCATGTCCCTTCCATCATGAAAAACAAGACCATAATAGTCATAGTAAGGTCAGTCATAGGATTTATCGATCAGGAAAGAGGCGCTGATGGAGAAAGGGCTGTTCAATCAGCGTGTTTATGAGGTGGTGCGGCGCATTCCGAAGGGCAAAGTCGCCACCTATGGGCAGGTTGCGGCTTTGGCTGGAGCGCCACGCAACGCGCGTTTCGTCGGTTATGCCCTGCATTCGAACCCTGAACCGGACGTGATTCCGTGTCATCGCGTGGTGTTTCGAGACGGTTCGTTGGCACCCGGATTCGCGTTCGGTGGTCCGGAAAGACAGCGGCTTCTGCTCGAAGAGGAAGGCGTTGCCTTCATCTCTCCGAAAGGTATGTCCGAACTAAGCGAGTCGGGCGAAATGAAAGGCTCGAACGCCGGAGCTTCCGGACTGCGCGTCGATCTCGCCCGTTGTCAGTGGGACGCCTAGTCGCTTTCGATCCGTGTCAACCGCTTACATTCAACTTTCCCTCAACGCTATTTGTTTTATCCGCCGCGGTCGGATAATGGGTGCCTGCCATAAGGTGAAAAGAGCAACGGGTACGCAAATGGCGGAACGGCAAGGCATAGGGCAACGGGACGCACCAGGGGCAAGATCGGTCGGAATGTCGGTTGTATCGTTGACGCCGGCTCCGTGAACCATGGCGCAACATCGGCTTTAATCGTTGGAAAATAGCACGACACGCCATGATTTGCGGAGTCGGCATGCTTCATGTATATTTCTTACTCGTTGCCCACCACGGTGGAAAACATTTGCGGACATAGCTTAGTTGGTAAAGCGCAACCTTGCCAAGGTTGAGACCGCGGGTTCGAGTCCCGTTGTCCGCTCCATTTGAAAGCTTCCGAAAGGGAGCTTTTTTCATATTCCAGCAAAGACCGCGGGATTACAAAACCAAGTATCCGGTCAACGGATCCCGCGTCCCGAATCCGATTCGGATTCCTCTCCGCTGAAAAAAACGTTTGACCACAATGTGAACGTTCTCTTGAAAAGGGACAATCCATGCGGGAGACTTAAAAACAGTTTCGCCAAACAGGCAATGATGCCGGGGAGAGCGAAACGGACGGAGGTAAAAACAAATGAATGAGAACAGCGACATTATATTCGTGCCGGACGATTCCGCCAGCCACGAGTGGACGGAACGGGATAGCGAACTAGTGGAGGAGTACGCGGCCCAGCTCATGAGCATGAGTATCTAACCTGAAACTAGACGGGGGTTGGACTTCCCTCTTTCATAAACATGGAAAAGACGTCGCATTCGTACTGTAAATGCGGCGTCTTTTTCGTATTCTCGTTTACAATGAGGACTTGCGTCAAGGCATAGGAACACATGGAAAGGCGTATTGTTGGCTGAAATCAGACGGGAGATGGAGCGACTCCGACCCGTATACGAAACCGGCGTGCTACGGTTGCTGCTGCGTGCAAATTCCATGCTGTATGTCGCACTGTTACGATCCACGTTCGACCCGTTGACCGGCGAACTGCCGCGCGAAATCGTAGAAGAGCGGTTCGCACGCAGCCTCAACAGACTTATCGAAACCGGCGACTACACATTGAAAGACGGACAGACCACACGCGACGCCGCGCATTCAATCCTGCTTGACCTTACCCGCGAAGGTGAGGGCGACTACGCCTGGCTCGCCAATTCCATGGACGTGGCCTCGCATCGATACCTGTACCGGCTCACCGCGCGAGCGCACCGCGCCATCGAAGCGCTCGACAGGCTTGAAGACACCACGAAAGCGTTGTCCGGCGCGCAGGCCAACAGCATCATCATGGAAATCGAAAACGCGCGCATGCAGTTGACCGCCGATCCGCGCGAGCGCATCCGCCTGCTGAAGAAAGACATCGAGGAACGGCAGAAGGAGATCGACGAGCTGGAGCATAGCGAGGCTTTGGAGAAGCTCACATCCGAACAGATCGGCGACATCATCGGTGTAATTCACAACACCCTGCGTGGCGTGCCCATCGACCTACGTGAGCTTGCCCTGTCCGAACGGGACAACGGCGACGCGCTCCGCCGGCGTATGCAGGCCGGCGCTCTGAGTGTGGAAAGCATCCTCACCGCATACCATGACGAATATCGACGAGCGTTTCGCGAATCCGACAGCGGACGCCGTTTCGAAGACGCGTTCCAGGTCATCGTCACCGACGAGGGCCGGCGCGAAATCGACGATGCGGTGCGAGACATCGCCAGAAACCCATATTTGGATGGTGAGCCGAGTGTGCTGCTCAACCAGGTGCGTTCCGAGCTCAAACGCATCTACGAGGGTATCGAAGACGTGCGCCGGCAGATCCGTACGTCCGATGAGGCGGTCAGCCGTCTCGTACGCCAGCAAACGGACACCAGCTATCGGACCATGCTCGCCAAACTCAACCAGCTGTTCGCGAAAACCAGCGCCGAAGCCAAAGCCAGGCCCAACGATCCGTCACGACCCTACCATACGGGCGCGGGGCAGGCGCAATTCCAAGCATTGCCGTCACGGCCAGCCAAATCAATGACGCGAGCCATATCATCCAGTCTGAACGACGCTCCAACAGCGACCGTCGAAGCGCCCGATCTCAAGAACATGGTCGAAATATGCGGGCCGCGTCTGACACGCATGATCGGGCTTATTCGCCGCAATCCGGTGACGACATCGAACGGCATGTTCGTGGATCTCGCGGAAAGCTTCAACCGGCTGCCGAAAAACGAACGGAGGGAAAGCGAACTGGTTGGCTTCCTCAGCGCCCTGCGCACGCAGGACGACTCGTCATACGTGACATGGCGCTGCATATCGATCGACGGCAGCGAGCGCGTATGGCGCACCAAACCCATTCTCACCACCGAAGCAACGCTCGACGACATCATCGAGGAGAAATAAGCATGACGGACGGCATCGAAACCAGCATTGAAGAAGAGACCCCGACAGGAAACAAACCGTCGTTTGAAGAATCGGATAGTCCGCAGGCCCTGCCCGCGCTGTTCAACGGCGATACCGGCGACATGCCCGTCGAGGCGCGCATGGTGGCGATCGCGCTCAAACGCGAGCGTTACATCGATGGAAGCCTGTACGACCATGCCCGCGAGCACCGTGAGGCTGTGGAACGTTCGCTCAACAACGACATGCTCAGACTGGTCGACAATACGAAATACCACATCATGTACGCGTCTCCGGTCACCGATTCGGAAACAAACATCCGTTCGTTGAAAACACGCATGAGCCTCACCCGAGAGGAGGCCGCCACGCTTGCCGCGCTTCGCATCAAGGTGTTGGAATACGAGAATCAGAACGCCGAACCGTGCGATTGGCTCATCAGTTTCGACGACATCCGCGCGCTGCTCGCCACCGGCGCGGGATTCCTCACCGCCAGCAACGACGAGGAGGGCATGGCGAGGAAGATCACGTCCATGATCTCACGCATGCGCACCTACGGGTATCTCACGCCGACCGAGGACGACGACATGTACGTTCTCACGCCTCTGGTGCCCATGGTGCTTGACAGGAATCTTGCTGACCAGTGGCTCGGATCCGAAACTGCGGACAGGAGCATATCCGCCGCCGACAACGCCATTGCCGGTACGGATGGCAGGATGACGACCGGCATAGAACAAGACGCATTCGATTTCAACATCGACGACAACCGTTTCGATGAGGAGGAGCGCTGATGGCAGACAGTATGAAGATCGTTTCCGACAGGTGGATGCTGCAAAGCCGGCAGATCGTCAACTGGGGCTCATATGGAGGGTGGCATGAATTCCGCCCATCCATGGACGGCACCATGCCTGTGACGCTGCTCGCCGGCGCCAGCGAATCAGGCAAATCCACTCTCGTCGACGCGCAGATCTCGTTGCTTTACCCATCCGGAACTCCTTACAATAAGGCGTCGAATTCCGGTCGTTCGGAACGTAACGACTACACCTATCTGCGTGGCATGATCGGCGTGAACGACAGTGAGAACGGCGAAACGCCGATCTTCCTGCGTGGCAGGGACGCGGACGGCGTTCCGCAAAGCATTTGGGGCGCAATCGTCGACACGTACGTGAACAAAACCGGCGGAGGCCTGCTTTCCTGCGGCAAATTCCTCTATCTGAGTGCCGGAGACGGACAGGACGGCCTACGCCGCCGGTACGTCACGTGGAATCGAACCATCGACCCGCGGCTCATGGACCAGTACCGCGACGCGCCATTCACCCGGTCCATGTTCGAAAAAACCTATCCGGAATGCACCACGCACGCCAACGCCGCGGCGTTCCACGCCTCCGTCTGGCAAGACATGGGATTGAGCGCCGATGCCTGCCGTCTCCTGCATAAAATCCAATCGGCGGACGCGCCCTCGAAACTCGACGACATTTTCAAACAGGGCGTGCTTGACATACCGGAATCCATCCGTCTCGCCCGCGAAACCGTCAACGACTACAACCGATTCAACGAGAACTTCCACAGCATGGAAGACAAGATGGCCCGCGTCACCATTCTGCAGAACATTCAGACACGTTACGGCGAATACGCGAAGCAAACCTGCGAACGACGCGAATACGAGCCCATCAATCCCGACGGCGAGCATGGCTGCGAGACACTGTCCGTATGGGCGTGCTCGCGCATGGCCGGCGAAGTGCGCGCGGGATTGCCTGCCGCGCAACGCAAGGTCAGGGAATCGCAGGAGGCCATCGACCGGGCGAAGCAGCGCGTCGGTGAGCTCAACACGCGAGTCGACGCTATCAAGGAACGCATCCGCGGCATCGACGGCGGCAGCTTGCAGCAGCTCGGCAACGATCTGCAACGCGTACGCCAGGACATTGACGAGGCACGCAGGCAACGCCATGCCATAGCCGAACGATTCGAACAGGTCGAAGGCAGGCTTCCCAACAGTAAGCAGGCATGGGACGCCGAACGCGCCATGCTTACCGAAACGTTCGACACGTATGAGGAACGACTGCGGGATGCGAACGCCAAATTCCGACAACTGGTGGGGGAGCGTCACGACCGGCAGCGCGACCGTGACATCCTACGACGGGACTACCAGCGCAAGCTTGCTCAAAAAACACGCATCAGCGACGATATGGACGACGCGCGCACGCTCATCATGCGGGCGACCGGACTGGACGCGTCCGAGCTGCCGTATGTGGCCGAACTGATGGATGTGAACGAACGGAGCGAACAGTGGCGCTTGGCGATGAACGTCGCCTACGCGCCCATCGCGCAAACCATTCTCGTTGACAAACGCCACGAACAAGGATTCGCGGCGAAAATCAGCGCCATCGACCCGAACCTCATGACGCGCCGCACCTGGAGGTTCGTCGATACCGGCATTCGATACGATTCCTCCAGCAGCGAGGGCTGGATGTCGTCGAAACTGCAGTATCGGGAAGATTCGCCGTTCGTCGGATGGCTGAAAACACAGACGACGTCGCCGCACTTCGACGCGCGTTGCGTTCACGCCATCGACGACTCGAACCGCAGCGAACGACAGGTGCAGGCCGACGGTCAGATCAAATCCGGCGACCGTGGATTCCACGGCAGCAAAGGACTGCACCAGGTCATCGGCTTCATGAACGAACAATACTTGGCCGAACTGAAAAACCAGCTCGACAAGGCCGAACAGGCGTTGAACGACGCCGACCGTCGAAGCGAACAAATGTCCAACGCCATCAGCCTGCTGCAAGACGAGCATGAGCTCGCACGAATCATAGCCGACATGCCATGGAACAAAATCGACGTGGATGGACTGCAGGAACAGGAAACACGAATCCGCAAGCAGATCGAACGCATCGAAAGCAACCCGGAACTCAGCCAACTGCAAGCCGAACTGAAACAGCTCAGCCAACAAGCCACCGCCGAAAACAAAAACCAGTATCAAGCCGAAAACGACCTTAACAACGCCCAACTCGCCGTCCAAGCCGAACAATCATGGCTCGACACCCACGGCAACACCGATTTCGACGACTCCACACTATCCAGCATGGTGTCGAACCTGCTCGCCGACGCATACGACAACTGCTTCGGCGCATCCGTGCGCACGCAAGACCGGCCGAAACTCATCGCAGGCCTCTACGACCATGACAACGAAACACCATTCCACACGCGTGCACTACGCAACATATCACGCATCGCACGCACGCGAATCCAAGAAATCAACGCCAGAGCCAACCAACTGCGCGCCGATACGGAACGCATCATGGACGACTACCTCAAAAACCACTCCACAGACGACAACACCGTCATGGCAAGCGTGGAAGACTACCAATACTTCCTCGACGAACTCAACGAACTCAACATGCTCGTCACCCGCGCAGCAACCGACGAAGAATACGCCAACAGTGTCAAAAAACTCTACATGAGTTTCCAACAACTCAACCGCGCGCTACGCACCGACGAAGAAAACATCAAAGAACAACTCAACCGCATCAACAGCATGCTCAAAGGGCAACAATTCGGCCCACGAGGCGGCAGACTATCACTCGACGTGACATTCAGCCCCACCGACCGACAATTCGAAACCTCACTCAGCCGCATCCTGTCAAAACTCGAAGACTGGACACGCAACGCAACCAACAACCCCACAGAAACACGCAAAACATTCAACAACTGCGAAACATTCATCAACAAACTGAACAACGAACTCGAAAAAATACACGACACCAACAGCATCAAAGAATACGGCGCACGCAACCTCGACCCACGCGTACGCAGCTCATTCTACGCAATCGTGCACCATACCAATGCCCCCGACGAACGCATCAGCTCCACCGGCGGAAAATCCGGCGGAGCCCTACAAGAACTCACCTCATTCGTCTACGGCGCAGCCCTCATCTACCTACTCGGCGGAGACCTCACCGCACACCCCACCTACACCACGCTCTTCCTCGACGAAGCACTCATCAAAGCCGACGGCCGCTACACCAAACGCGCACTCGCCGTACTGCCACGACTCGGCTTCCAAGTCATCGTCTCCGCCCCAGAAAGCAAAACCGCGGAAATCCTCAACGTCTCCAACAGAGCATACGTGGCATACAAGGACCCAACCACCGGCAACTCATACCTGCAGGAACTTGACAGCGCGACCAATCAGACCTCATCGTGACACAACCATGGGCAAACAACACACCACAAATAGAACAGCTGTTCGAAATCACGACAGAAATGAAGTATCCTAAACAACTAGAACCAAGAACACCCACCAGCGGAGGCAAGCCGTGACAACAAAACACAACAACACAACAAACGGCGAAATCATAGTCGAACGCATACTCACCAGCGACGCATTCCTCACAAAAGAAATCAAAAGAGCCCCTCTCAAATCAAAAAACGGATCACTCACAGCCGACCTCAAACACCTACCCAACGACCTCAAAATCGTCATCCAAGGCGCCCGCGAGCATAATCTGAAGAACGTGGATCTTGAGTTTCCACGCAATCGCATGGTGGTGTTCACAGGGTTGTCGGGCTCCGGCAAATCCTCACTTGCGTTCGACACGTTGTTCGCCGAAGGCCAACGCAGGTATGTGGAATCGCTATCGGCGTACGCGAGGCAGTTCCTGGGGCAGATGGACAAGCCGGACGTCGATTTCATCGAAGGCTTGAGCCCGGCCGTGTCGATTGATCAGAAGACCACGAATCGCAATCCGCGTTCGACGGTCGGCACGATTACGGAGATTTACGATTACCTGCGACTGTTGTTCGCACGTACGGGTGTTCCGCATTGCCCGGAATGCGGCGCATTGGTAAGTGCGCAGACGCCACAGCAAATGGTGGATGCGCTGCTGCAGTATCCGGAACGTACACGATTCCAGATTCTTGCGCCGGTCGTTCGTGGGCGTAAAGGAGAGTTCGAGGACTTACTCGAACTATTACGCGGTGATGGCTATGCGCGAGCGTTGATTGATGGCGAAATGAAGCAGCTGTCTGACGACATCAAACTCACCAAGCAGAAGAAGCACACCATCGAAGTGGTGGTGGACCGACTGGTGGTCAAGGACGGTGTTCGTCAGCGTCTAACCGATTCCATTGAAACCGCGTTGAAGCTCGCCAAAGGTATCGTTATAGCCGATTTTGTGGATCTGGATGAGAAGGATCCCGACCGCCGCAAACCATTTTCTGAGAAACGAGCATGTCCGAACGGTCATCAGCTTGAGCTTGACGAGATCGAGCCTCGTACATTCTCATTCAATGCGCCGTACGGCGCCTGCCCCGTATGCACCGGCATCGGATACAAGCTGGAGATTGATCCGGAACTGGTGATTCCCGATCCCAGCAAAACCCTGAATGAGAATGCCATCGAACCGTGGGGCATGACCAAAGGCACTGGCGAATATTACCGTCATGTGCTTGAGGGGCTCGGCGATGAGATGGGATTCGATCTTGACACTCCTTGGAAGGATCTTCCGGAGGAGGCTCGTCAGGCCATCATGTATGGGCGTGATTTCAAGGTTCAAGTCTCATATCGTAATCGTTGGGGTCGTATGCGCGAATACTCCACCGGTTTTGAAGGTGTAGTGCGCACACTGATGCGCAGGCATGACGAGACCGATTCCGACCAGATGAAACAGTACTACGAATCGTACATGCGCGAAGTGCCATGCCAGGCATGCCAAGGGCGTAGACTTCGCCCCGAGGTATTGGCGGTGACCGTTGGCGGCGAGTCCATCGCCGACGTGTGTGACATGTCCGCCGAGAAAAGCCTCGCATGGGTGAATGGCTTGCAGCTTGAAGGGTCTGCCGCCCAGATTGCAGGTGAAGTGCTGAAGGAGATTCGTGCCCGTCTTGGATTCCTCAACGACGTCGGACTCAACTACCTGACGTTGTCCCGTGCGGCCAAGACCTTGTCTGGCGGCGAGGCACAGCGTATCCGTTTAGCGACTCAGATCGGTTCCGGACTGGTGGGCGTGATGTATGTGCTTGACGAACCGTCCATTGGCCTGCATCAGCGAGACAACGAACGCCTGATCACCACGTTGCATCACCTACGCGATCTCGGCAATACGCTGATTGTTGTGGAGCATGATGAGGACACCATCAAGAACGCCGACTGGGTCATCGACATCGGACCGGGAGCTGGCGAGCATGGTGGCGAGGTCATCTATTCTGGCCCCGCAAAAAAGCTCATTGACGCTCCACGCTCGGTTACAGGAGACTATATCGCTGGTCGCAGAAAGATCGAAGCGCCACAGTCCCGACGCAAAGTACGCAAAACCAAACAACTGCGCGTGGTCGGAGCCCGTGAAAACAATCTGAAGGATCTGACGGTTAATTTCCCACTGGGAATCTTCACCTGCGTGACGGGCGTTTCCGGTTCCGGCAAGTCCACTTTGATCAATCAGATTCTGTATCCAGTGCTTGCCGACAAACTTAACGGCGCACGCATCGTTCCCGGCAAACATACCCGGGTGGAAGGCGTGGACCAATGTGACAAAGTGATCCACGTCGATCAGAACCCGATTGGGCGTACCCCTCGTTCCAACCCGGCAACCTATACCGGAGTATGGGACAAGATCCGCACGTTGTTTGCTAAAACTCCTGAAGCTCAGGTACGCGGATATGGTCCAGGGCGTTTTTCGTTCAATGTCAAAGGCGGACGGTGCGAAGCGTGCCACGGCGACGGCACGCTGAAGATTGAAATGAACTTCCTGCCGGACGTGTACGTGGACTGCGAGGAATGCCATGGCAAACGTTACAACCGCGAAACGCTGGAGGTGAAATACAACGGCAAATCCGTTGCCGATGTGCTTGATATGCCAATCGAAGAGGCTGCCCAGTTCTTCAAGGCCTATCCTTCCATTTCTCGCTATCTCGACACGCTCGTTCAGGTGGGACTTGGATATATCCGACTTGGACAGCCAGCTCCAACGCTTTCCGGCGGCGAATCGCAGCGAGTGAAACTTGCCACGGAATTGCAGCGAAGGTCCACAGGCAAAACCGTATATATTCTTGACGAACCGACCACAGGCTTACATTTTGAGGATGTGCGCAAACTACTGCTTGTTCTGCAGGGATTGGTAGACAAAGGCAATACCGTCATCGTTATCGAGCACAACCTCGATGTAGTCAAATCGGCTGACTGGCTTATTGATCTTGGCCCAGAGGGCGGAGATGGAGGCGGCACCATCGTTACTGAAGGCACGCCGGAACAGGTGGCGCAGTGCGAGCGATCCTGGACCGGCAAATTCCTTAGGGGCATGCTGTGAGCACACCCATTGAACGTCACAGTCCGGAAGTCTGGCGCAAAACCGTCGAGCAGATGAGCGTTGACGGCAGTGATGCCGTAGGGAGTGCCCTTTCTGACGGAAATGCTCCTTCCTGCGGAGGAGTGAACAAGAATGGCGCGCCTCTGCTGGGAGATTCGCGTGACCTGTTTCGTCCGAAAACATCTGATATTCCGGCACAGCCGGGCGTCTATAAGTGGCGAGACGGTGAAGGCAGGGTCATTTATGTGGGCAAGGCCAAAAACCTGCGCAACCGTTTGACCAACTACTTCCAGCCGTTGTATCAGCTGCATCCACGCACCCAGACCATGGTGCTTACGGCACGCAGCTTGGAATGGACGGTCGTAGGTACCGAACTTGAGTCATTGACGTTGGAATACACGTGGATCAAAGAGTTTGATCCACGATTCAACGTCGTGTTCCGAGACGACAAAACCTACCCGTATTTGGCGATCTCATCCGCAGAGCATGTGCCGCGGGTGTGGGTGACCAGAAGTCGCAAACGTCGAGATACCAGATATTTCGGTCCCTATGCCAAGGTGTGGGATTTGCGGCATAGTCTTGATCGGCTGCTGAAAACCTTCCCCGTGCGCACATGTTCGCAAAACGTCTATCACAAGGCGGAAGTTACCCGGCGCCCATGCCTGTTGGCTTCGATCGGCAAATGTTCAGCACCTTGCGTCGGGCGCATCAGTGCAGCGGAACACCGGAAAATGTGCGAACAGCTCGTCGGCGTGCTGACCGGTCGCATCGGCAAATCGTATATCGCGCAGCTCACTCGCGAAATGAAAGAAGCAAGTGCTGAACTTGAGTTTGAAAAGGCAGCACGATTGCGTGATCAAATCCAAATGCTGTCCACGGTGGTCGAGCAGAATGCCGTAGTGTTCGATTCCGATGTCGATGCCGACTTTTTCGGCGTCGAATCGGATGAGCTGGAAGCATCCGTGCATGCATTTTACGTACGTGCCGGTTCCATTCGCGGGGAACGCAATTGGAGCGTGGAACGGGTTGAGGATGTGACAGACGAGGAGCTGATCGCAGACCTCATCGTGCAAGTGTATTCGGAAACCGCGGGGGATATGTCCAATGTCTCCCAGTCGACCGTCGTCACCGAACAACGTAATGCCATCGGATCAACGCAAACCGTGACTGCGACCGATGCTTTGGCGCGCGCGCAGGCAACGCGAGAACGCAATGAACGTCAGGGGCAGACTGGTCGTGCGGATTTGCTCGCTCCCATCTCTCCGGTGCCGCGTGAGGTGATCGTTCCCATCGAGCCAGCCCGGCGTGAGGAGTTGGAATCGTGGCTCAGCGGACTGCGCGGCGGTGCTGTGAACATTCGCACGGCCAGCAGGGGAGGCAAAAAGCAACTCCTGGACCGTGCCAACGACAATGCCAGGCAGGCGATGCAGCGCAGCAAAATGAGCCGTATCAGCGATATGGGCGCCCGCACTACGGCCATGAATGATGTCGCCAAGGCGCTTGGGCTTGAACAGGCGCCGTTACGCATCGAATGCTATGACATTTCCAATACTGTTGGTGGTGCGTTCCAGGTCGCTTCCATGGTGGTGTTCGAGGATGCGATCGCCAAGAAGTCGGAATATCGTCGTTTCGCCATTCGCGGAGCGGACGGGCAAGGCGCGCTTGACGATTTGAGCGCATTGTATGAGACGCTGACGCGTCGATTCCGGCATGGCAATATCGCAGGCGATTCCGGCGAAAGCATGGACAACGAACGGCGGGCATCCGAACAGGGCGAACAGGTCGAGAAGCCGTCGGTGCAGCAGAACGTCGACCGTCATCATTTCGCCTATAAGCCGAATCTCGTGGTGGTTGACGGCGGCAAACCGCAGGTCATGGCGGCAGCGAAAGCACTGGAGGATTGCGGCGTGGACGATGTGGCCGTCTGCGGATTGGCGAAACGTTTGGAAGAGGTATGGGTTCCGGACGACGATTATCCGATCATTCTCAAACGTCAGTCCGAAGGTATGTATTTGCTGCAACGTGTTCGTGACGAGTCGCATCGTTTCGCCATCACCTACCATCGCCAGACACGAAGGAAAGGTGCGTTGCGTTCCGCATTGGACGATATTCCCGGCGTCGGAGAGGCGTATCAGAAGCGTCTGCTGAACCATTTTGGTTCGGTTCGTGCCATGCGGGAGGCGAATGCCGAGGATTTCGAGCAGGTCAAAGGCGTCGGAAAAGCCAAAGCCGAAGCCATTTATCAGGCGTTGCACGCCCGTGACGGGCAGTGACCGATGGAAGATGCAGTTTCGTCGAATAGTCCGAAGGATGGAATGGATTAGGATTGAGTAGCGGAAAAAGACAATCGGATTGCTAGCATGATAACGGTGAGTATTAAGGGAGGGAATATGGCTGAGGTCAATCACCGGTGTGCGGTTTTGGGCAAGCCTATCGCGCATTCGTTGTCTCCGGTGCTGCACAATGCCGCTTATCAGGCGTTAGGCCTTGATGATTGGTCGTACGACAAGCATGAGGTAGGAGAACCCGATCTTGAAGGTTTTCTCGAATCGCTTGACCCGACTTGGGCTGGTCTCAGTCTGACCATGCCATTGAAGAAAACAATTCAACCGTACGGTACGCCCTGCAATATGTGGGCGAAGGAACTTATGGTAGCCAACACCGCGGTGTTCGATTGGAACGAAACCTGCGTCAACGGTAATCCGAATCTTCCCGCCATCAAGCTGTATAACACGGATGTGCCAGGCATCGAGCTCGCTTTCGAACACTCGTATCAGACGCGCAGGATGGAGCCGAAGACGGACCGTTCGGGAACGGCTGTGATTATCGGCAACGGCAACACGGCGACGTCAGCGTTGGCCGCGTGCGTGGAATCCCCCGCAATCGGACACGTCATCGTCGTAGCTCGCCATCCCGAAAAGAACACCGCTCTCAAACCTCTTGCCGAACGATATTTGCCGTCGGAGCGACCGATAACCATTGTCGGAATGGATCATGCTATTGAGGCGTTACGTCATGCGGATATGGCGGTAAACACCATCCCTGGCCTGGCTGCGGACAGTATCGCCGAAGCTTTGGAAACGTCAAATGCGAACATGGGCGGAACATTGCTTGACGTCGTGTACGATCCACGTCCTACCAAACTGATGCAGGCTTGGCGCCAAAGGGAAGGAACCGCCATTGGCGGCGAGGAAATGTTATTGTACCAGGCCATGGTACAGGTTTGGCTGATGACGGGAATCTGGAATAATGATCCGCCGAGTGGCATGATTGATCAGGACCGCACCGCGCGGTTGGAACAAGCCATGCGCATCGCACTTGAGGAGGCTCTGTGATGGCACAGGAAGATATCAATGCGCAAGCGAATGGCACGCATGCCAGCGCTCCTTCGCCTGCCGAAGGTTTTGAAGTATTGCTGATCACCGGCATGAGCGGTGCGGGGCGATCGCATGCGGCCAACAGTATTGAGGATATGGGCTGGTATGTGGTCGATAACATGCCTCCCAAACTGTTGGTGCCGCTGGTCGACATGATGACCACCGGAGCCAACATCCATAAGCTTGCGGCAGTCGTGGATGTTCGTTCCCGCGATTATTTCGACGATTTGTCCGCAGTGCTCAGCCATTTGGATGATCTTGGTGTGAAAACGCGCATCCTGTTCCTTGATGCCAGCAACGAGGTGCTGATCAAACGATACGAATCCGTACGCAGACCGCATCCGCTGCAACAGGGCAACCGGCTGATCGACGGCATTCTCGAGGAACGTGACCTTCTTGAGAATCTCAAGGAGCGTGCAGACATCGTCATTGACACGTCGTCATTGAGCATCCACCAGCTGTCTACGAAACTATATGAGGCCATGCTTGGATCTGGGCCGACCACGGTTTCTGTGCACATCTTCAGTTTCGGTTTCAAATATGGCATTCCCATCGACGCCGATTTTGTCGCCGACGTGAGATTTCTGCCGAACCCATTCTGGGTGCCGGAGTTGCGTTCGCTCACTGGACGAGACAAGGCAGTCAGCGATTACGTGCTTTCCAGCGAAGGTGCTGCCGATTTCCTTGACGCATACGAAAAAGCGATCGCGATCGCGATCGAAGGGTATGCGCAGGAAGATAAACATTATGTGACGATTGCAATCGGCTGCACCGGAGGCCAGCATCGTTCTGTCGCGATGAGTGAGGCTTTGGCTAAGCGACTGCGTGCGAGGGGGTTGTCGGTTTCCGTTTCCGCACGCGAGCTTGATAAGCGGTCAGCGGAAAAATGACCGTATTATGAGAGAATAAGAAACCTGGCTGTGATTGTCCAAGATATTCGGTATCACAGTAAGCCGTGGCAGTGCGGAATGATTCCGCGACTCGCCTGAAATTTAGGGAAGAACAGCAAGGTAGGAGGTTGGCTCTTGGCTCTTCTGGATGACGTCAAAAGCGAGCTGGCCGCAATCGATAACGAACTGCCGATCGCCAAAAAGGCGCAGGCGACAGCGATGATTCGATTCGGCAATGGTTTGCACTCGGTGGATCACCACATTCTCGTGCAGGTGCAGCTCGACTCCCAAGATGCGGCTGCTTGGCTGCAGGACACCATCAAGAACCTGTATGGTCATGAAGCCACGCTTACTCCTGTCTCTAGGCAGACGCCAACCGGCACCGTGCAGCGTTATGTGATTCGCGTGCCGAAGGGCAGTACGGCGCTCGTGCTGCAGACCGGCCTGTACAGCCGTTACACCAAGAACATGGTGCTTGGTCTTCCAAGCGATATCATCAACGGCAAAATCGCGCAGATCAAGTCCGCATGGCGCGGCGCGTTCCTCGCCAACGGACGTCTGTCCGATCCAGGCAAGGCCAGCTATCTTGAAATCGTGTGCCCGAACCATGAGGCCGCTCTGGCACTGGTCTCCACCGCACGGCGTCTGGGCATCACCGCCAAGCCGCGTAAGCTACGCAGCTCCGAACGCGTCACCCTGCGCGATCCCGACGCCATCGAACGTATGCTCATTCTTATGGGTGCGCCGCGCTCCGCACGCGAGTGGACCGGAAAGCGTTCCGACGGCGAAGCTCGGGGCAAAGCCAACCGTCTGGCCAACTTCGACGACGCCAACATGCGTCGCAGCGCCAAGGCGGCTGCGGAAGCATGCGACAAGGTTCGTCAGGCGTTTGAGATTCTTGGAGATGACATTCCAGACAACCTCAAATCGGCCGGCCAGCTTCGTCTCGACCATGCTGATGCGTCGCTGGAACAGCTGGGACGTTTGGCCGATCCACCAATCACCAAGGATGCCATCGCGGGCCGCATCCGTCGACTTCTGCAGCTCGCCGAGAAAACCGAAAAGGCGCGCCGCCAGTCGGCTTGATTGAATCTTTTATGCAAAACACCATGCCTGTTTTCGAACAGTATGGTGTTTTTGTTCGTTTGGGCTTGTATTATTCGTAAATGGCAATATGGCCATTCCACGCTTACAAGCGGCTAGGAAAGGATATACATGAAGACACTCAAGGATCTTGGAGATCTCAAGGGCAAGCGCGTTCTCGTTCGCGCCGATTTCAACGTTCCGCTGGACGGCACCACGATCACCGATGACGGTCGTATCAAGGCCGCTCTGCCGACCATTAAGGCCCTGCGCGAAGAAGGCGCGAAGGTCATTCTGATGGCTCACCTCGGCCGTCCGAAGGGCAAGGTCGTTCCGGAACTGTCCCTTGCCCCGGTCGCTGCTCGTCTCGGCGAGCTGCTCGGCATCGAGGTCCCGCTGGCTGAAGACACCTATGGTGAGGATGCCCAGGCCAAGGTCGCCGCAATGGGTGACGGCGATGTCGTTCTGCTGCAGAACGTGCGTTACAACCCGGAAGAAACCAGCAAGGATCCGGAGGAGCGCGCCGCTTATGCCAAGAAGATTGCTGCGCTCGGCGAAGCGTTCGTATCCGATGGCTTCGGCGTCGTGCACCGCGCACAGGGCTCCAATTACGACGTTGCTGCCGATCTTCCGGCTGCTGCCGGCCTGCTGGTCGAGAAGGAAGTCAAGGCTCTGTCCCGCGCTACCGTTGAGCCGGAACGCCCGCTGACCGTCGTGCTCGGCGGTTCCAAGGTCTCCGACAAGCTCGGTGTGATCGAAAACCTGCTCGACAAGGCCAACCGTCTGGTCATTGGCGGCGGCATGGTTTACACCTTCCTCAAGGCCAAGGGCCTCGAGGTCGGCACCTCCCTGCTGGAAGAGGATCAGGTCGAGACCGTCAAGGGCTACATCGAGCGCGCTGAGCAGAACGGCGTCGAACTCGTGTTGCCGACCGATATCGTGGTGAACCCGGTCTTCCCGAAGTCCGATGAGGACATCGCTCCGGAAGTCGTGGCTGCCGACGCCATTCCGGCTGACAAGATGGGTCTGGACATCGGTCCGGATTCCCAGAAGCTCTTCCACGACAAGATCGTGGATTCCAAGACCGTCGTTTGGAACGGTCCGATGGGCGTGTTCGAGGTTCCGGCTTTCGCTGCCGGCACCGAGGCCGTGGCCCAGGGTCTGGTCGACGCTACCGCAGCTGGTGCGTTCACCATCGTCGGCGGCGGGGGTTCCCCTTCCCCCGGGCGGAATTCGTTGCG
>OBUP01000189.1_pt1 | contig 23988 bp, 26 predicted proteins | sample 1475931 | NCBI WGS metagenome assembly OBUP01 (sample SAMEA2579953, study PRJEB22360) | human gut metagenome | biome: human gut; feature: human-associated habitat; material: faeces | place: Denmark | collected 2008/2010 | reverse complement strand
GTATTTACGCTCTATATAAAAAGAACCGCAGGTCTCTTCAGATCTACGGATTTTCCCCATGCCACGAAATTAGCATCATGCTAGCAAGTTAAACGAACACTGACATGATATATTAGTGATTAGCTATATTTTTTACTTTGCAACAGAACCGTTTTTTACATTGTGTAATAAACTTAAAGAACAAGACACACGTAAACTAGAAATACCTTTTGATGAATTAAAACATCTTAGTAATTATTACTCACGATCACAAGCGCGTTTTATAAAAGATTTAGAACATGTATACGATAAAATGTTGCATTTAACTTATACAGAACGTAACGAGCAATCATTTGAAAAATTTGTATTGTTCACTTCTTATAAAGTTGATATAAAAAAACAATACCTGTCTATTAGTGTTAATAATGATTTGAAGCATATACTCAATTCAATTACTGCTGATTTCACTAAATTTGAACTACAGGAAATGACACAACTAAAATCAACTTATGCAAAAAATATGTTTAGATTACTAAAGCAATATAAACATACAGGATATTTCAAAATTCAAATTAATGATTTCAGAGAACGTTTAGATATTCCGAAAAGTTATCGAATGAGTGAAATTGATAAGTATGTATTTAAACCAATAATTAAAGAATTAGGCTTTTTATTTAAAAATCTCAATATTAATAAAATTAAAGCTAAAAAAGGACGAAAGATTGAATGGTTAGAATTTTCTTTTGAACCTGAGAAACGTATTCATTCGAAACGACAATCTAATATGATAAGTACAGGCAAACCAAAACAATATATAAGCCGTGAAATGACGCCACAATGGTTAAAAAATAACACTTATCAACCAACCACATCTAAGACATCTGCGTATACAGAAGAAGAACGTCAAGCGTTTTTACAAAAAATGAAAAAGTAAAGGAGACCCAGTTATTTGATGAAAACTGTAAAGGAAGTTTCTGAACTTTTAGATGTCTCTAAACAAACAATTCATTATCATTTAAAAAGTTTACCTTCAAATTTGAAGGTAAACAAAGTAGGTAACAAATCATTAATAGATGATAATACAATAGATTATCTAAAAACAATTTTAAATAAAAAAACGACAAAAGAATCGACAAAATTTGATGAAAAATCGACAAACAAAACAGAATCATTAAATAACCAATATAGCAGTTATATCGATAAATACATAGAGCATTTAGAATCAGAAATTCGACAAAAGAATCGACAAATTGATGATTTAACAATTGCATTAAAACAAGAACAATCTTTGAATTTAAATAGCCAAAATATATTAAGTAATACCAAAAAAATAGAAACTGATAATATAGATTCAAAAGAAGATATCATTACTACAAAAGCATCAAAAAAAAATGAACAAAAACAATCTATCTTTTCTAAACTATTCAAAAAAAAATAATGTATTCACGCCTTTAGGCGTGAATACATTATTTTCTCTAAAAAGAAATTATCACTTGTTAATTATAATATAGTTAATATTTAGCAAGTGAAGTGTGGTTTATCATATGCAAAAATCCCACTACTGTCCAAAGCAAAGTAGGGTTTTTATTTAATATACAAAATACAAAGCATTTCTATATTGACAAAGGATAAAAATCATACTAACTTATGAATATATGAGCATATATTCATAAGTTAGTATGATTTTCTTCGAGTAACAAAACATTAATTGAAATTTTATATTTTTTAACTCTATAGTTATAAAAACAAAAATTCAAATTATAGAAAATATTTTTCATCATTAAAAAGAGGAGGGATTAAATGGAAAACGATCACAATCATAATCATACACATGGCGCGAACAAAAAGACTTTATTAATTAGTTTTATTATTATTACAAGTTACATGATTGTAGAAGGGTTAGGTGGTTTCTTTACTAACAGTCTTGCGTTAATTTCAGATGCTGGTCATATGTTAAGTGATTCTATTTCTTTAGGTATTGCTTTAATTGCATTTACTTTAGGAGCGAAGCAAGCTAATACAAATAAAACTTTTGGCTACAAAAGGTTTGAAATACTAGCAGCTGTACTTAATGGTATTACTTTGATGTTAATAGCTATCTATATTTTTTATGAAGCTATTGAGAGATTTAAAAACCCCCCTGAGGTAGCTTCTACAGGCATGTTAATTATCGCCTTGGTAGGCTTGTTTATTAATATTATTGTGGCTTGGATAATGCTGCGTGGGAGCGATGTAGAAGAAAACTTAAATATGCGTGGAGCATATTTGCATGTAATAAGCGACATGCTTGGATCTATAGGTGCAGTTATAGCAGCCCTTCTCATTATATTTTTTAGATGGGGGTGGGCGGATCCTTTAGCAAGTGTGATTGTAGCAATTTTAGTACTACGTAGCGGCTTTTATGTAACAAAATCAAGTCTTCATGTATTAATGGAGGGAGCACCAAGCAATATAAATACAAAAGACATTATTAAAACTATTAAAAAATTCAAAGAAGTTAAAAATATTCATGACTTTCATGTTTGGTCAGTAACTAGCGGATTAAACGCGTTATCTTGTCATATTGTTGTAGAAGATACAATGACCATTACTGAAAATGAGTTTTTACTTAAACGTATAGAACATGAACTCAATCATCAAAATATTCAACATGTCACAATACAGACTGAAACTTCTAACAATAATCATAGTGAAAAATTGTTTTGTATCGTGAAAGAAGAAGACAGTCAACATCATCATTAAATAAACAGCCATTATTTTTTAATAATGGCTGTTTATTTAATTATTCCAATATATTTAATATATCTTTTTTGTTATTTTCAAATCCCACGTAATATTTAAACAACTTTTTTTTACCCCAAAAATTTTTTTTATAAAAAACAAATAAGGGAACAATTCGGTTGCCTGATATTTTTTTCATTTCTTCTTCTAAGTCCAAATTTTGACTTACATCTTTATGACTATAACTAATCTCTTGAGAGTTTAAATACCTTTTTGATTCTTGGCAATCAGAGCATGTAGGTCTTGTGTAAAGCTCAAGTTGTATATTTTTATCCAAATATATCTCTCCTAATATAAGTTTTAGCATACATTTTATACAAGTGTACCTCTTAAAACAAACTATAAATATTAATTTTTTATATGAAACTTTTGTATTGACTTATACCTGATGGGGGTATAATATAGATTCCAACAAGAGATACCCCGTTAGGGTATATGAGGAGGGGTGAAATTGAACACTACTACTGTTAAAAACAATGACGCATTGCTCAATAGACTCAAAAGATTAGAAGGACAAATGCGCGGTTTACAATCAATGATAGCAGAAGATAGATATTGTATAGATGTACTAGTACAAATAACAGCAATACAATCAGCCCTAAAACAAGTGGGTTTTATAGTAACTGAAGACCATATATCTAATTGTGTAAGTGAAGGTATTAAAAATGGCAACGGAGAAGAAAGTATCAAAGAATTGATGGTTGTATTAAAACAATTTTCAAAATAGGAGGAAAGAAATAATTGAGTGAAAATATTAAAAAAACCTCATTAGGTATCACAGGCATGACATGTGCAGCTTGCTCGAATAAAGTAGAAAAAAATCTAAATAAATTAGATGAAGTTAACGCTAATGTAAATCCTTCTACAGAGAAAGCTACAATTGAATATAACCCCAATGTTACATCATTAGAAGATATTGCAAATACAATTCAAAAAACAGGTTATGGAGTTTTAACCGAAAAAGTGGATCTCGATGTAATGGGAATGACGTGTGCAGCTTGTTCGAATAAAATCGAAAAAGTTTTAAATCGAATCTCAGGTGTAAATAAGGCTACAGTTAATTTAACCACAGAAAGTGCTACTGTAGAATACAACCCTGATATGACGTCTGTAGATGAATTTCAACAACGTATTAAAAACCTAGGGTATGAGGCACAACCTAAAAAAGAAGCATCAGAAAAAAGTTCCCAAAAAGAAAAACAATTAAAACGACAGTTAATTAAATTAGTTGTTTCAGCTGTTTTAGCAGCTCCATTGTTAATGACAATGTTCGTTCATTTATTTGGTATTCAAATACCACATATATTTATGAACCCGTGGTTCCAATTTGTATTAGCAACGCCTGTTCAATTTGTTATTGGTTGGCAATTTTATGTAGGCGCTTATAAAAACCTTCGTAATGGGTCAGCAAATATGGATGTTCTTGTCGCTTTAGGTACAAGCGCAGCCTTCTTTTATAGTATTTATGAATCGATTAAGTGGTTAATTAATACAAATTATGAGCCACACCTATATTTTGAAACAAGTGCTGTATTAATTACTTTAATTCTTTTCGGAAAGTATTTAGAAGCACGTGCTAAAACACAAACAACAAATGCGTTAAGTAAATTGTTGAATTTACAAGCTAAAGAAGCACGTATATTACGCAACGGTGAAGAGACTATGGTTCCTTTAAGTGAGGTAAAAGAAGGAGACTATTTAGTTATCAAACCAGGAGAAAAAATACCAGTAGATGGCAAAATAATTAAAGGTATGACTTCAATTGACGAGTCAATGTTGACAGGTGAATCTATTCCTGTTGAAAAAATGCAAAATGATAATGTTATAGGATCAACAATGAATAAAAATGGAGCAATTACTGTTGAAGCAACAAAAGTTGGTAAAGATACAGCTCTTGCCTCCATTGTTAAAGTTGTCGAAGAAGCACAAGGTTCTAAAGCGCCAATACAAAGACTAGCAGATATTATTTCTGGATATTTTGTACCTATCGTTGTAGGTATCGCGATTTTCACATTTATTATATGGATTTCATTAGTTCAGCCGGGACAATTTGAACCAGCCTTAGTTGCTGCAATAGCAGTATTAGTTATCGCTTGTCCTTGTGCGTTAGGCTTAGCTACGCCTACTTCTATAATGGTGGGTACCGGAAAAGCTGCTGAAAATGGCATTCTATTTAAAGGTGGAGAACACATTGAAGGTACACACGCTATTAATACAGTTGTTTTAGATAAAACTGGCACTATAACAAATGGCACACCTGAAGTCACTGATTTTAGTGGAGATGATCAAACATTACAATTGTTAGCTAGTGCAGAAAAAGGTTCTGAACACCCACTAGCTGAAGCTATCGTAAGTTATGCTAAAGAAAAATCATTAGAATTTTTAGAAGTAGACCATTTTGAAGCTATACCAGGGCGCGGTATAAATGCAACAATTGATGGTAAAGAACTTTTTGTCGGAAATCGAAAACTAATGAGTGAAAAAGGAATCCAAACTAATGAAGCTGAAACAAATCTCGCTCAATTTGAAAAAGAAGGAAAAACTGCAATGCTTATAAGCGTAGATAACGAATTGAGAGGGGTTGTCGCTGTAGCTGATACAGTTAAAGATACTGCCCAACAAGCTATTCAAAAACTTCATGAATTAGGTATTGAAGTTGCTATGTTAACTGGTGATAACAAACGTACCGCACAAGCAATAGCAAAACAAGTTGGTATAGACACGATTATTGCAGAGGTTTTACCAGAAGAAAAAGCTTCTAAAGTAGCAGAAATTCAATCTGAAGGTAAAAAAGTAGCTATGGTTGGAGATGGTGTCAATGATGCTCCAGCACTAGTTAAAGCAGATATTGGTATTGCCATTGGTACAGGTACAGAAGTTGCAATCGAAGCTGCTGATATAACTATTTTAGGAGGAGACCTTTTATTAATTCCAAAAGCAATAAAAGCAAGTAAATCTACAATTCGTAATATTCGCCAAAATCTATTTTGGGCGTTTGGTTACAATGTTGCAGGTATCCCTATAGCAGCAATTGGTCTGCTAGCACCTTGGGTTGCGGGAGCAGCAATGGCTTTAAGTTCTGTAAGTGTTGTCACAAACGCTTTACGTCTAAAACGTATGAAATTATAAGAATCTTATATTTCTTGAAAGGAGGTGACAACATTGACTAACGAAGTTATTAATGTAGAAGGTATGAGCTGTGACCATTGCAAGCATTCAATTGAAAAAGCATTAAATGGATTAGATGGTGTAACATCTTCAGAAGTAAGCTTGGCGAATGGGAATGTGGAAGTTGAATTTGATGAAAATCAAGTAGCTTTCAACGACTTTAAAGAAGCTATTGAAGATCAAGGTTACGATGTAATTAAATAATTTAAATAGTTGGGCATATCGTTTAATGATATGCCCTTATTAAAAATTAAGGAGGATAAAAATATGAATCATAATCATGAATATCATTCAAACAAACCCGAAATTAAAGCAAATGTTGTATATAGAGATGGTAATATAGAAATTACGTTAGAAGATGAATTTAATAATGCCCCATTATTAGATACTATGCATGAAAAAGAAATGCATTTCGTTTTAGTATCTAATGACATGGAGAAATATTACCACCTACACCCTCAAAAAAAGCATGAAGGTTTATTTATAATTAACCAACAATTAGAGCCAGGAACTTACCAGGCTTTTGTTGATGTTACACCAAAAAACCATGTGTATTCCGTTCATCCTATTGAACTGCAAATTGGAGATAAAATAACCTCTACAACATCTTTAAATTCTGATAAAAATTGGGTAAAAGTTAACAAAGGAGTTCATGTAACTTTAAATTCTATAAGTGCTAAAGAAGATGAACATGTCCCTTTAACTTTCAATACAGAATTAACTCCCCAACCTTATTTAGGAGCTTTAGGACATGTGATTATATTTGATGAGCAATTAACTGATTATATTCATGTTCACCCAGAATCACCTGATTCTACAACCTTTTATGCTCATTTTCCTAAAAAAGGGATGTATAAAATTTGGGCAGAATTTAAATTTAATGATGAAGTGCATAGATTTACTTATAATATTAAAGTTGCATAAATCTATTAGCAAAAGCTTAAAAATCAGTAAATTGTAAAGAGTTATTTAGATAATACAAAACGCTTTATAAAAAATCGAAAATTTAAGATAGAAAGTTGATGAAGAAAGTATCAAAAAATTGTAGTGGTTGTTTATATTGCAACATTCACTGAATTTTTATAGTTAATAACCTATTATTTAAGGAGTAATTTATTGATTAAGTTTGAATATTTTGAGGAGAAAGATTTTGATTTATTAATAAACTGGATAAACTCTCCTGAACTTTTAGTCAAATGGGCAGGTACAGATTTTAATTATCCCCTAGATGAAGAACAATTAAAGGAATATATTAAAGACACAAATAAAGAAAATTCTAGTAAAATAATTTATAAAGTTATCATTGAAGAAAATAATTCAAAAAAAATTATAGGTCATATTGCTTTAAATAATATAGATTTTAAAAATTGTTCCGCCACGTTAGGTAAAGTTTTAGTAGGTGATCCGCAAATGCGTGGCCAAGGATTAGGCCCTAAAATAATAAAGAAATTATTGAAAAAGGCTTTTGAAGATTTGGGACTACACAGAATTGAATTAGGTGTTTTTGCCTTTAATAAATCAGCTATTAAAAGTTACAAAAAGATTGGATTTATAAAAGAAGGAGAAAAAAGAGACTTTAGAAAATTAAATGGAGAATATTATAATTTATGGCAAATGAGTATGTTAGAAAGCGAATGGTCTTGAATAATTTTAAACAAAAATAGTCCTCTTATTAAAATAAGAGGACTATTTTTGTTTATTTAGAGCGTACAATAATCATACAATACAATTGTAAATTTAATTATATTAAATTTACATACTCTAAATCTATAAGTGGTACTTTTTCTTCTAATAATTCATTAAAAAATTCATCCACAGCATCATTTGAATTAATATAACGCCAGTTTAAATCACTCTTATATCCTTTTTGATTTGATCTATAGCTTTGACTATTGCAATAACTATTAATTTTATCTTTAGGAATTACATTTTCTTTTATTAAATAATAAATAAAATATCTGAAATACCATAAATTTTGTGACATTACACCTATTTTTTCGGGATAACTATCCTTAGAATTTTTAAATAGGTCATCAATTTTTTTCAATAAACTTTCTATTCTCCAAGGCTTTCGTAGATAAATTATTGTCAATAATGACAAAGATAAATTATCTGTATTTTCATTTAGTAAATTCAAAACATTCTTTTTTAAAAGAATATCTACATCATATTCAACAATATAGACAAGAATCTGGTATGTTTCTTGATGATAATCATTTTTATTATAAAATACTAATAAATTTTTAATCTCTTCGTTCCTATTTCTAAAATACTGTTTAACTTGTTTTGAGACTACTTTTTTATCATCCATTTTAACAGCCAAATAGTTTAATAAAGATAGACATCTATTTGTTAATTTAGAGTCCTTTAGTGATAAATCTAATATAAATTGTAAAATGTTAAATTTAGTAATATTATTGGTATAGCCAAATATCTTACTTATTTTATTTTTATTGATTTTCTTATACTTGAAGGTATTTTCTATTACTGGAAAAATACATTTTATTGCGCCTTTATTACCTTTTCTTTCTTCATCTATACATAAATCAATAAAGTTTTTAATACCTATAATCCAAGTTTCTTCTTTACTATCTGAAGAATAATTTTTAAAATAATTAAATATAAAGTCTTTGTTCTGTGTATGTATGTATGGAAAATCATTTATTTCGGTTTTCTTATCATTGATTTTCAATTCATATTTCATACATAGCTTATTAAAATCTCTGTAAAACTTGTCTTTTTCCTCTTCAAAATTAAACGGGAATGATATGTCATCTACGTATCTCGCATACCTATATCCTTTATTTTCCATTTCAGAATCAATATAGCACATATATAATTCACTAATAATACGACTTAAAATATTCCCAGTAGGTATTCCATGAGTTTGATTGTATTGACAGGAGGCAATTAACTTATCTAATTTGTTTGAAAACCCTTTATCCCTTTCTTTTTTAGCATTTTTCTTCCCCATTATTACCCAAGGGATACTGTGTGTATAGAGAGAATGGTAAAAATTGGATAAATCAACATTTAATATATGATTCCCCCCGAAAAGTAAAGTCTTTTTTAAATTATCCGTAAATTTAAAATCAAAATCTGCAAGTGAAAAAAATTTAGATGTTGAAAATTTATTAGCTAGAAAAATTCTTTTAAATTCCTCTTTATTTTTTTGTATAAAAAACATCAAATTTAAATAGCTATATATATTAGGGATTTTATACTCTCTCCTTGATATATTACTTTTCGGAATAGTAAATGTTATTGGTTCAGTACTATATACTTTTTTATCATTAAACATTTTCATAGTATAAAACGGATTATCAGAAATATATTCTGCTAACTTACTCATGTTAAATATTTTCAAATAAAATGCATCTGATTTACCATAGCTATTTAAATCTGTTATATCTTGATTATTTTTTGGAGTAATATCAAAATAACCATAGTTAATTAAAAAATTAGTACTAAATAAATCATCATACAATTTTTCCAAACTTTTTTTACTTTTCATAACCTTCCTCCTTTAATGTTCCTTCTATCTTTGCATTCCTCTCCACTATGATGTTATAATACATCTAACGAAGATTATATGCATATATGCACCAATCCCCTCACTATTTGTGGTAGTGAGGGGATTTTTTGATGCGGCTTAACGTCGCCTCCTATTTATTGCGTTTACTACTAAGCCAGTAAGTAAAATACGCAACTGCACAGCCACTAATGACTGGTGCAATGATGTGAACGAAGATCATAAGCATATTAAGCACCTCCTTCCGTCGAAAATACCGCCGGAAGTTAAGGCGACTCTGTTATTATATCATTTGTGAATACGTAAGCATATGCACTTCCGATAAGTTGAATTATGTCAGCTCAATGATAAAATAATATAGTTACTTCGATTAAAATAATACAATTTCCACTTTTTCTAAAGTCAAAATGTTTATAATAAATATGAGTATATTATTAAAAAAATTTGCAAATATTGAAATGAATTAGTTAAAGATGAACTAACTAAAATACTATTACAGTTTATTTAGATGCATTAATAAAATTGTAAGTGTTTTATACTTAAGGAGGATTTTAAATGTCGAAAGAAAAAATAACTAGAGAAAAAACATCTATTAAAATACACAGAACTTTCAAACCATTATTTGATGAATTAGTAGCAGAAGAACGAGACAGTAAAATAGATTTTATGGATGCGTTGTTAGTATTTTATGCTAAAGAAAACCATCCAGAGATTTTAGAAGCCTTTAAAAATCAGGAATTAAAAACGCAAAAAAATGAAAAAGCAAAGGATCTATAAATAAATGTAGTATTTATTATCATTATTCATTTGTCTACCAATGTTCCTTTATAAGCAGTCAATAATGCATAAAGAAAGATACGTTTAAATGAAAATGAGACAATACATATCTAAAATACAAAGCGCTTAATAGAAATAATTAATCTATTAAGCGCTTTGTTTACTTAATCAAATAAATCATAAATTAATGATTTCTGAAAAAGGAATCCTTGCTCTTTTCTCAATTTATATAAATTAGAACACGTTTGCACATAATCAAATATCAAAAATGATTTTTAAAAAGAAGAGATTAAAAAAATCATTAGTGAATAAACTTCTAACTCTTCATACCAAAATAGCTCCTTATAAATTTAAAAAACATAAAATTTAACATATAAAAATTTGCGATTTGTTTTATTGCTTTTTAAAATTTTAAGTATCAATTAATAACACAAATTCATTTTCTATAACTACTTAAATTTCGTTTTTGGTGTTTCATTTTGTCAAAAATGGCTTATTCTATCAGAATAAAACTTCAAAATTCTTTATTCTACTAGAATAAAAGGGTCTCTGAAGCCCTTTAAATAGGCTTTATCTATAGGATTGGTGTTCACATTAATAATGCCATTCGTAATTTATAGAATAAAAATTACTTAATTCATTTTTGTCTAATGTAAATGTACTATAAATACTGGTATAACCGCATTTATAGTGAGAGCAAATGACGAAGGAATGGTAAGAACAATACATCAGCTATGCTGATTGACACGTCAGTGGCATTGTATTTCCTTATGCTCTTATTTTTTATTCTGTTTTTAGCATAAAAAATAATAACCTTTTAATAAAATCAATCACAACATGTCCAAAAATTCATTATAAAGAATGAGTTTATTAAATTATTAGCAGTAGAGCTTTAGAGCTCTTAAGTTATTTTTGACTTTTTGAATTACATTTACTTAAGGTATACATTCATAAAAAATGGACTTCTGTATTTAAGAAGTCCATTTGCCAAATTAATTTTATAATTTTTCTTTACCTACTGAATCTCCAAAATATATTTCTTTTTCATCATATGTTCCACCATTCAAGTAAAAATCTTGAATCTCTTTTTTTAGTGACTTTTCTTTTTCCAATACTGCTCTCGCCTAACCTTCAAGAAATTTAAAAACATAAAATGAACGTTAACTATAATTTTTCAAAATAATAGTTAACACTTGCATTGTTACATTTTTATATTATTTAATTATACAAATGAAATACACAATTTCTTTTCTGTTACATCAGCTACTGATCTTAAAAGAGACATTGTTGGAAGTACATCCCCGTTTTCAATAATTTCAATAGTTGTTTGAGGTACTTTTAGTTTTTGAGCAAACTGCATTTGTGACCATCCAATATCTTTTCGTAAACTAACAACAGCTATTGAGAATTCTAATTTCTCTCCTTGTTCTTTGTACAATGTTTCTAATTCTGAGTCGTTATTTATATCTTCTTGAATTAATTTAGAAATTAATTCCATTTAAAATCACTCCTTATATCAATTATAATTAAAAAAGAACGTTATTTCTATATAGTATCAAGACAAGAAGAAACTCGTTTCACTCGTTTCAAAAACCCTCCTGATTTTTAGAGAAAAACTCTCTTATTTCATCGTCTTTAATAAAATAATATGCCATCTTTCCCTCTTTATAAAAATCAAGTACATCATTTTTATATAAAAGTCTTAAATGATGTGAAGTTGAAGCAACACTCATTTTCAATATCAAAGAAATATCACAAACACACAACTCATCTTCTTTAATCAAAGATAATATGATTTTCAATTTCTTCTCATCACAAATTTTTTCTAAAATGTTAAGTAATTTCTTAGATTTATCATCTTCTAAAAAACTTAAAGCATTGTTAACTTTATCCTCATGTACACAGATCACATCACAAGCATTTTCATAACTCATATAAAATCACAACCTAAATTAAAATATAAATCCTAAAATTGTTTGAATAGTGTCATTTTCAATAATAATAAATAAACCTAAAGCTATATAAATAACAGCCATAATCCAACGACTAAATTTCTCAACAATTTCTCCAACTCCTGGAATATTAGCTAATTTTTGTGCAGTAAATACCAAGAAGAAAATTAAAATTAAAAAGACAAACAAAGTAATTAATAAATTAGTAACACTTAATGTCACAAAATACGGAACAAATAAACCGATATTATCAGCACCACAACTTGCTATTGTAACAATTGCAACCGTACCAACTAATTTAGACAATCCTTTTTCATTCAATTCTTTTTTAGCTCTCTTTTCTCCTTCACAATCATCATAAATAGCTACTTTAATTCCTAAATAAATCGGTATTAACCCTAATAATCCTAATATCCATTTTTCAGGAACATAATTTAAGACAAAGGCAAAGAATAAACTTACGACAATCAATGCCACAGAACCTACATATTGACCAATATAAATATCTCGATATTCTTTCCTAGTCTTTGCTCTAGCAAAAAATATTAATAAAATTACTAATAAATCTACTGCTGTCGCAATATAAAGAATAGCAGCAGTTACAATAGTCTGAATCATAATTACACCTCATTCAAAAATATTTTTGAATGTATTATAACTTATGTTTTCAAATAATCATAGATGCTTTATTCCAATTGCTTTATTGACGTTGATCCTCGGAACCCTTAACAATCCCAAAACTTGTCGAATGGTCGGCTTAATAGCTCACGCTATGCCGACATTCGTCTCCAAGTTTAGTTAAGGGTTCTTCTCAACGCACAATAAATTTTCTCGGCATAAATGCGTCAACTCTTTTATTCTTCAGAAATACTTTTAGTTAATAAAGTTGCTCCACCAATTAACATTCCAATGCCCAAAATAAAGAAACCACTAAAGATAGCAAAAAGACTTCCTAAAGATAAGAAAATAGAAAATAAATTACGTTCTGTTTTTTTCAACTTCAAAACTCCTTTTTAGCAAACTTTATCACAATAGTTATCGCTTTACAGGTCTGATTTTCGTCGTTATAATCTAGTTAAATCCCGTAAGGGCGCACTTATGCGTTCTAAAAAGAACGCGTGCAAAAACCATAATCGACCTTCGTCGATTTTTTATCTTAGTTTTAAGTAATCGGTGTTGCAGCACAGATATAAAAATTAATACTGCATTATTAGTAATCGGCGTTGTGGCGCAGATACAAAAATTAATACTGCACGAATTTGAATCGACGTTGTAGCGTAGATATAAAAATTAATACTACATCAAAATTTAACTAAGATTTAAGCTACTAGTTTTTTGCTAGTAGCTTTTTTATTTTTTAAAATTTTAAATACCTTTATTTTGAGTTTTAAGGGGGCATTTTAAAGATTTAGGGGTAAATCATATAGTTTTATGCCTAAAAACTTATATAAGCTCTTAAAACGCAAATATGAGCCAAATAAATATATGCTATTTCCAAAAGCAAAAATTTGAGCAAATCCAGTGTCGATTTTTTAAGACACTGCCCAGTTACATGCAAATTTAAAAATTGGCATAAAAACTGGTCAACCATGCCGGTTGAACGCTATAGTTCCCGCAGGGGCAAAAAGACATAAAAAAACGCTAGCTTTTAAGCTAACGTTTCAAATCTTTTAAGTAATAATTTTGTTTTTCAAAATTCCAAATTGCCGTAATTGAATGTGCTTTTTCTTCTTCGTCTGTTGTTTTATCTTCGTCACTTGTATTAATCAAATTACCATCTTCGGCATCGTCTAAATTTAAAATTTTATGTTTTTGTTTAAGCAAACCACCATAACTCAACATACGTTTTCGGTATAAACCTTTTTCTAAATCATTTACGATTTCTTGATTTTTTTCGTCATTATCAGTTAAAAAATCTGATGACTTAACCGAGTATTTTGAAGTCTCTTTGATTGCTATAAAATTATCTAAATTATTGGCTAAAGATATTATGTTGTTTCATGTTTTGACGACGCATATTAAGTGCGTGTATTTCTTCAAGTTCAGCTTTAATCGATTGCATTAAATATCCTTGCATAGCTTCAACGGTTTCATTCTTTTGTAGCAGCATCGCTTTAAAACGTTTTAAGACACTGACAATTTCAAACTCAACATCTTCTAAACGATAATAGGTATCATGGGCATTATTAAATGATTTCTTCCCTTTGAGTAAAACACTTTTAATAATACGAATTTCTCTAATTTCAAAATTACTTACGTAATCTTTGATTTGTTGTGGCAATTCTTCAAGCACTTGGAATTTTAAGGCATCATTATTAAATTCATTTTGTTGATGATTTGTATGATTCGAATGATTGTGGTTTGTTGAATTGTTATATGTATCATTCATATCATGCGTATCATTATTCTTAGTCTCTATATAGTCAGTATTACTTAAGTCAGTATCATTAGTGTATTCTTTTGATATGTCATGATGTATCAAATTAATATTTCTTGATGTATCATTATCATATTTCTGGACGTATGAATTTGATACGTCCGTGTTATTACGCTGTTCTATATCATTTTCTTGTTGTGAAATATAATATACATCAGCTTCTGTTACTTCCGGTTTTTTAATATATAATTTATTAGGTTTATTTAAACCTACTCTTATTTGATTGAATAAATCAGCTTGAGTTAATTCTTTTTTAATTTTAGATAACTTATTTGGACTACTAATATTTAAAATAGATTTAAGCTTTTCATTGGTATAAATAAAAAATATATCTCCATTTTTATCTACCCAATTATTTCTTATAGATAAATCTAAACGATCTCTTAATATTGACCATGTTATTTTTGCATCGTTAGACAAATTAACATATTTAGGATTCGTAAAAAACACTTTAGGTAATTGATAAAATTTTTCTTTTTGGATTTCTTTAATGTTAAAGTTGGACATACAAAAACCTCTTTCATATTTAAATTTCTAAAAGAGGTAATAAAAAGCTATAAGTAAGTTTATATGTATTCGACTTGCACTAATAATTCTTAGAATATATAATAAGAATATAACAAATATATAAACAAACAAATCACTTGTTTTATTACCGAAGAAACCTGACTATTCCCGTAGTTGGGTTTCTTTTATATATATTTATAATAACACTTTTAAAAGCTTTGTTAAATTGTTTATATACATTTGGATGTATGCATTTTCAAAAAAGATAAAGCTTCGTATAATACCTTTATATGGTTATGTCATATAACAGCGTATAAACGCTTATATAGCAAGTATAAAGGGTGTATAACACCTATACATGTAGGGTTGAAAGTTTATACATATAATCCTATATAGTTATACGTATAACCGTATATAGCTATATGTATAATGAATTATATGCCCTTGTAATAACAAGTATAATAGCTATATAATGGTATAAATGTCATGTGTATAATTATATGGAGGCCATTATATGAAAAGTATGAAGGAAATTGCCGATGAATTAAACGTAACAAAAATGACTGTTTATAATAATGCTAAAAAAGCAAATGTAAAATTTCAAAAAATCGATAACGTAAATTACTTATCCGGTGAAGATGAAACTATAGTAGTAAACCGAATAAGAAAAAATCAAAATAAGAATGATGATTTTGAAGGTGAAAAAAAAGAAGAAGCTGAACCTAATAATGATAACCTGGTGAAAGATGAGACAATAAAACAATTATATAACCAAGTAGCTATATATAAAGAACAATCAAATAGAGATAAAGAGCAAATAAATACACTTAATAGACTTTTAGAGAATCAGCAAATATTGGCTTTAGAAAGTAATAAAAAAATTCAAAAACTAGAAAATCAATTAGAGGAAGAAAGACAGCTTAATTATTCCTTTGATACATCTTCTAATGATAGACAAAATGTTAAGGCGCAAGAAGCAAAGTTTACCGAAGAAACTAAAGATTTTAATCAGCAACCAGAAAAGGAACAGCCCATAGAGGTACAGCATAAAGATATACCTGAAGAGAAAGAGAATGAAAACCTCAATGAAGAACCATCCACAATAGACGATAAACAATTCGAAGAAATAGATAATGAATACGAAGATAAGGAAGAAAAATCACCTAAAAAAGGTTTCTGGAGTCGGTTGTTTGGTAATTAACACAATAAAAAGCGCTACAAGCTCATGAACTTGTAGTGCTTTTTTATGCTAGAACTTCTGATAATCATCAGTTATGTTAAACTCTAACAAAAACTAAATTATCAGAAGAATTATCTAGGGTATTAAACATAGGTAAATCAATTTTCTATCGCCAATAGTATAAACATCATCCATATTAATCTGAAGATAGCTACATAATTCTTTAACAGCATAGCCTTTATTTGTATAAGGCGCCATAAACTCTATTAAATATGGTTTGTTTTGAGGTTTCTATGTTTAATCATTTAATTTTTCATTATATAAATCGAATAATTATAAAAAGTCATCATACTTTTTATTTTTTAAAAATATTTGAAAATTTAATAGTAATCCAATTATAAGATCAAATATCATTATCATTATAATCAAGGCAACTATAATCACTGTGACACTCGTTACATAACAAGCTAGTAATCTCCAGATAAAATTGACATTTTCACCAATTCCATAACTTAACATATTACAAAGTAGTAAAAGAATAATAATACCTATACTGTAAATTAAAATTGTCAGTGTATATTTTTTAATAACTCTATTAGGAAACAATAGTTCATCTATTAGGTTCTTTTTCACCAGTATCTCTCGTTCAATTCTATCTTTGTCACAGATTTTGATTTTACTATTTTTTATTTTTTCCTCTAATAAAATAACCTCGAACGATCTGCTAATTTTTAATAAATATGCAGGAAAAGCTAATGTTAAGCATAATGTAATTAATTCATTTACATTGTTCATGTAACTTATAAAATAGATGAAAGTTGCTACTAGTGCTCCTAAAAATATAGTTATATTAAGTTCTACATCAAATATTTTAAAAATATCTGCTCTATTCATCAGTTAATCATCCTTTCAAGGTTTATTAATACTAATAAATTATTAGATATAGGTATATCATATTATTAATTTAAGAAATTGTCTTTTATAATTTTACTTAATAATAAAAAAGTAGAACCATTTAAAATTAATGGTTCTACTTTTTAACTATTACTAATTTTAAAAATAAACTAATCTACAATATCTAAAAATATATGTTTAGTACTATTTTTGTTTAGTTATATCAAGTGATTTGGGAATTAACAAATAGACAACTATTGAAATGATAATCATGATAATCCCACCTACTAAAGCAGTTGCTACAAAAGCATCATTAAATGATGTTACAGCCTCGTTTGCAAGCTGTTTTATCCCCGTAGCTTTAGCTACTTCGACAGCGCCCACTACAGATTCTTCAGCTACATGAGCTAAATCTCCAACTATACCTTTTGATGAAAAAGATGAAATATCTAAAAATACACGATAAAGCATAGAAGATAGGCTACCAAGTACTGCTACACCAAAAACATTTCCAAGGTCATACATAGACTCTTCAACAGCAGCTGCATTACCTGCTTTTGATGTAGGTGTTTCTAACATTATTAGAGCAGATGCAACTGCTAGTGAAGCCATACCAGCTCCAACTAAAATTAATGCTAAAGCCATTGTAGAATATGATAATGGATGACCAAAGAAATACATAATAAACATGCCAATGGCTGCAATTCCAATTCCGGAAGGTAACACTATTTTCGGTCCAAATCGCGCCGCTAATCCGGGTGCAATTGGTGCAAACACCATATCTCCTATTGCCATAGGTAATAGGTATAAGCCAGCTTTAAAAGGAGAAAGTTCTTCCACAACCTGTAACCATTGTGAAGCTAATAACAAAACAGATGCCATTGCAAACATTGTCATAAATGCAGCAATTGTACCAGCTGAAAATGATCTCTTTTTAAAAAGTCTTACGTCTAACATTGGATCAGAACTTGATAAATTACGTTTAACAAATATCACTATCATGGTAATTGCTAATACTATTACAACCCATGGAATAATATCTGCTAGTCCTTCTTTTGAAAATTCTTTGATACTCCATACCAGTCCAATCATGCCTGCAATTGATAAAATTGTAGAAGGAATATCCCACGAGTGAGACTTTTCTTTTGATAACTTAGACTCTGGTAATAAAAATAAACCTGCTACAACTGCTATTATCGCAAACGGTACATTAATTAAAAATGCCGAGTGCCATGAAAATTGCTCAAGTAAAGCTCCTCCGATAATTGGTCCAAAAACAGCACCTATCGATGAAGCGATTGACCATACAGCTAATGCAGTGGCCCTTTCTTTAGGGTTTTCAAAAATTACTCTTATCATTGAAAGAGTAGTTGGCATTATTAAAGCACCTGCAATACCAAGTAAAAATCGAATAGCTATTACGAACTCTGCACTTTCTGCGAAAAATATAGCTAATGAAACGAGGCCAAATAAAGCAAATCCAGTTAATAATGCTTTTTTTCTTCCCCATTTATCAGCAAAGGCACTCAATGGAATTATAAAGCCAGCTAAAACAAGAGAGTATATATCAACTATCCATAACTGTTGGGTACCAGAAGGCTCTAACTCTCTTACTAATTCCGGTAAAGCCATAATTAATATTGTCATATCCATTGTAACAACAAACAAACTAACAGCTAATACTACTAGTGCAGTCCATCTTTTTTTTGATGTCATCATATCAGTAGTTTTTGTAAAAAATGAAATCATTTAAGTTCCCTCCAATCCTTATAGACCGTGCGATCGGTCTATAAGGATTGTAATCTATTTTTTTACATATTACAACAAAAAATCTTGCGAAATTTAAATGGCTGTATTGTGTTATACAATTATTCTTTGAATTTTTTGTGCTATCATTGATAGTACTTAATACTCATTAAAGGCGTGATGAACTTGAAAGATAAAATACTAGGTGTCGCAAAGGAATTATTTATAAAAAATGGATATAATGCCACTACTACTGGAGAAATTGTTAAATTATCAGAAAGTAGTAAAGGGAATCTTTATTATCACTTTAAAACAAAAGAAAATCTATTTTTAGAAATTTTAAATATAGAAGAATCTAAATGGCAAGAACAGTGGAAAAAGGAACAAATCAAATGTAAAACTAATAGAGAAAAATTTTATTTATATAATGAACTATCTTTAACAACCGAATACTATTATCCACTTCAAAACGCAATAATTGAATTTTGCACTGAATATTATAAAACTAATAGCATTAATGAAAAAATGAATAAATTAGAAAACAAATATATAGATGCTTATCATGTAATTTTTAAGGAGGGTAATTTAAATGGCGAATGGTGTATTAATGATGTTAATGCTGTTAGTAAAATAGCAGCAAACGCTGTTAATGGAATTGTTACCTTTACACATGAACAAAATATTAATGAAAGAATTAAACTTATGAACAAGTTCTCTCAAATTTTTTTAAATGGACTTAGTAAATAATTATATATATATTCTTGAAATACCAATAAATATTATTTCTAAATTACGTTCGTTTTTAAGACAAAATTTCAATAGTACTACACAAAAGGAGAGTGCGAATTCGCACTCTCTTTTCTTGTCTTATTATTAGAATCTCATAATAGATGAATAACATATAATTTAGGACGCTGTGAGAAGATCTCATTTGCATTAACAATCCATTTATCAAGATAATCCCTTACCATTTTTAATTCTATAAACTGTCTGTCTTGTGATATTAACCTCTTTCGCAATCTTACTAATTGCTTTGCCTTCTTCTAACATTTCAACAACACGATGGTAGATAATACGTTTTTGAGGATCTTTAGCATTAGGTGAATATAGTAAAGGGCGTCCTTTATACACACCTTTTTCTTTCGCAACTTGAATACCTTGTGCTTGTCTACGTTTACTTTCATTTCGTTCTTGTTCTGAAACCATTGCTAAGATTTGAACGATTAAATCTTTCATAAATTTATCTAATAGTGGATTACCAATCACTTCATTCATCATAGGTAAACTAGTAATCATCAATTGAACTTCTTTATCCTTTAAATAATTAACTGTGTTAATCACTTCATCATAATTACGACCTAAGCGATCAATCGATTCTACTACAAATCTATCGCCCATTCTCACAAAGTTAAGTGCTTCTTGAAATACGGGTCTATTTTCTACTGACTTTCCCGATTGTTTCTCTGTAAATATTTTCTCTACGCCAAATGTTTTCAAATTATCTAGCTGTCTCTCTAAATTCTGATCTACCGAAGATACTCTTGCATAACCTATAATCATTCATTTTCACTCCACAATTAATATACACCCTAATCATACGTTTAAGTTATTATAAATTCAATAACTCTCTTTGTATGATTAGGGTGTACTCAAAGTGTACATATCTATAATTAAAACTTACTAAAAATAAATATAGATTTTTTCTTTGTAACAGAACCGTTCATTTGAAGGTCATCTCTATCATAAATATTTAAATTAACTAAAAATTTTAATCATCTGTTTAATACTTATGAAATGTATTTACGGTAGGTATTAAAATTGATGAAATTTATATAAGTGCTTTCAATGAAAATGACCGTTTATTTATCCTCCTGATTTAAGGAGTTAGAAATTTCGAAAACGATTCTTTCCATTTGTTGCATTTGTTCCATGTCCAGATATTTAATACATTATAGAAAACCAAAGACCATCACTAATTAAACGCAGTTTTAAAATTTCATCAGGATTGCCTTCGTCTTTAAAATGGGCCTCTTTTAATATAAGTTCTACTCTTTCATACCTAACTCTTTCAATGCCATCGTTTCATACGCCGATTCTCCTGATTCCATAGCAAACTCAGCGATAAACATTGGGAATACTGCATTGAGTTCTATTATATGCTCTTTCATTCGTGGCCATATTTCACCTCCAGCTTTACCGTATGCTGTTATAAGTTGCTCTAATCCTTCGTCGTCGAATACACGATGGTGTCCTATAAAGTCCATTGATGGGTCGGAGTGGGTTGCTTCAGTCCAGTCTATGAGACCTGTGACGTTTGCTTGGTTATCTACCATTATATGTCCTGGATGTAAGTCCCCATGTATCATGGTCGCATGTCGAGGCCATAGTTCGTCGTTTTCTAACCATTGTTTCCATCTGTTCCATAATTCATCTGATACGCCATAAGTTTCTTTAACTTTATTCATTCTTCTTTGAAAGTCATTTTTTATTTCTTGTATGGTTTTGATATTTATATGCTGAACGTTAATGTTTTCTTCTGGTATGTTGTGTAAATCTACGAGTGTTTCAGCTAATGTGTTAATAAAGTTTTCTGGTAATGGTTTGTGTTCAATTTCCCATACATAATTTTGTATTTCTGGATCTATTGTGGCTGCGGGTTTACCTGTAAGTTTTGGGTAAGCAATAAGGTCTTTTGCATGTACTTTCCACTTCGGTATTTCAAATGAAACATTCTTCTGTAAGAAGTCTACCGTTTGTTTTTCGGGTTTTGTTCGTTTATAAACGTCAGGTCTTCTTGGTAGTCTCAAAACCCATTCTACTCCATGTTTATCTTTTCCAAATGCAACTTGAAAATCAAGTCCCGATTCATTCAATGAGATTGTTTGAGGTTGGATGTGTAATTGATATTTTTCTGCACATTTAATAATTTCATTATGTCGAGTCATTTTATTGGATCCTTATTTCTATTATATTTTTCTTGTGAACGTATTTTTTATATTGATATAAATGAACCTAATATTCAATATAAATTAGTGTATAGTTTTTAAGTTATATCATGAATAGATTGTCCTGTTAATTCCCATTTTTTATCTGATACATGTTTAACAAACCTTGTATCATGTGATGTAAACAAAATGATTCCAGGATATTTATTCATAAACATTTCTAATGCTTCTAATGTTTTAATATCTAAAAAATTAGTTGGTTCATCCAAAATTAACATATTCGCTTTCGTTGAAAATAATACTGCTAACGATAATTTCGTTCTTTCCCCACCACTCAAAACATTACAAGAACGATCAAGTGCTTCATTTAAACCCAAGTTATTTAAAATAGCTCTACTGAATGATTCTGATGAATCCGTTTCATCCATTAAATATTGCAATAATGAAACGTCACGCATGTCTTCATAAGCAAGTTGACGATAGTATGCCATTTGCACTTTAGGAGAACAATCAATTCCCTCTATTTGGTGGTAAATAGCTTCAAGTAAAGTTGTCTTACCTACACCATTTGCACCTACGAGCGCTATATTTTTGCCATATGGTATTTGGAATCGTACTTGTGTTAGCAGTTTTTGACTTCCTTTAACCAATGTTAGATTTTGTGCAATGATTGGATAATTATTATGGATATCATAAATTTTATTTTGTGGGAAATTGAATTCATGATAACTTTGTGGTTTTTCAACTTCTTCCAAATGTTCCATTCTTTTTTCAATATGCTTAGCTTGTTTTTGAGCAGCCTTCTCAACCGTGCCTTTTTGTTTTGATGCACTTAAACGATCTGGTGCTATACTTTTGTTTTTTTGTTTTGATGATGCTTGTGCCATTTGTTGCGCTTGATTTCGTTTAGCTTTACTGGCTTGGGACAATCTTTGTTTTTCACTTATATACTGTTCATATTGACGTTGTTGTTCTAACTGTTCTTGTTCATATTGATTTTGATACTGTGTGTAATTACCTTTAAACACTCTTATTGTGCCATCTTCTTGTATATCCCAAATTGTGTCAGCAATTTGGTCTATAAGTGCTCTATCATGACTTACTATAATTAAAGTACCATAGTAATATTTTAAAATATTTTTCAGATAATCTTTACCAATTTTATCCAAGTGATTTGTAGGTTCATCTAAAAGTAATATCGGACTATAATTTGATATGACATTAGCTAATTTATATTTTGCTTTTTCACCACCACTCATACTGTCGGTTGTAAGCATAGGTATATGGATTTCACTCATTAAACTACCGTCTAACGTGTTAAAATCATTTTCCACATCCATGTTAAGCTGTTCAAAATATTGAATTTCGCCAACCGTTTCAACTGTTCCAGATTCTGGTTTTGTTTTTTGAGCAATCATATTTAGTAATGTGGTTTTGCCAGTACCATTACCCCCAATAAGTGCTATTTTTTCAAATTGGTAAGCGTAAAGATGACCGATGTTAAGTGATCGTAAATCTGTCAATTTATGATTGATTTGGTTAAATTTAATTGTATATTGTTCCATATTTATACACTCCTTGTATATTTAAAGGACGTGTACGCAAAAAAATGAGACAGGCTACTCCCGTCTCATTCACATTACACTTTCAAACACTTAAAAATTTATTATGATGTTTTAGTATTTGAAAGCGTTTATTATTCCTATCGAAGGATAAAAAATGACATAAGTCATCCTATGAGTGTGTATTGCGGACAAGCCTTTTTGAATTAATTTAGTTTTGTATTCAAAAAGGTTTATTTGAGTCTCATAGAAGCTGTCATTTTAATCCTCCTTCATCGATAAAATAGTAATGTTAATATAACATTTTGTTGGTTTTTTTACAATATATCTCTAAGTAGAAAGATTATATAACAAAAGTATAAAAATACAATTTTAGATTGATTATACATCTCCTTAATTTAGAGTGTACTCATAAAATACGGTTCTGTTGCAAAGTTGAATTTATAATATAATTTTAACAAAAAGGAGTCTTCTGTATGAACTATTTCAGATATAAACAATTTAACAAGGATGTTATCACTGTAGCCG
>OBUP01000163.1_pt1 | contig 28799 bp, 37 predicted proteins | sample 1475931 | NCBI WGS metagenome assembly OBUP01 (sample SAMEA2579953, study PRJEB22360) | human gut metagenome | biome: human gut; feature: human-associated habitat; material: faeces | place: Denmark | collected 2008/2010 | reverse complement strand
GCGAGTTTGAGAAATTCTGATGAGTTTATTCCAGATTTATCTTTAGTAGCATTACATAGAGATAAAATTATAGGTCATATATTGGTATCTAAAATTTTTATTGTTAAAGGTGAGAAATCTATAGAATCATTAGCTTTAGCGCCTGTTTCTGTCTTACCTAATTATCAAAATAAAGGCGTAGGTCAAAGTTTGATACAAAAATCTTTAGAAGTAGCAGAAAAGCTTAATTTTGATTCGGTTATAGTGATGGGACACTCAGAGTATTATCCAAAATTTGAGTTTAAAAAAGCTTCTAACTGGGGTATTAAAGCCCCTTTTGAAGTACCAGACGAATTTTTAATGGCTATTGAATTAAAGAAAAATGCTTTGGATAAAACTTCTGGGATAATTCAATATTCAGATGCTTTTTTTGAATGAAAAATTTATTTATCTTAGTTTTTAAATCTACTGAATAAATAAAGACTAGGCATTTATGCCGAGAAAATTTATTAATGTTGAGAAGAAGCCTCTTAACTAAACTTGAAGACAAATGTCGCATAGCGTGAGCTATTAAGCCAACGATTCGACAAGTTTTTAGTTTGTTAAGAGTTTTCGAAGGCTCAACGTCAATAAAGCAGTTATGTTAACATTGCCTAAAAAAGGAGTTCTTATTTTGGATAAAAACACAGTATTAGATAAAGGTTATTTTATAGCAACTATCTTAAATTCCATTTTTTTACTTGGGTTAATTTTTGTATATCAATCTGATAATCCATATATATTAATTCCATATACTATTGTGATGGTTGTTAATGCTATTTATTTAGTTGTAAAAGTAGGAAAAATAAATAAAAGTAAGCCCAAAATTTAAGAGGGTTTTGAAACGATTGAAAACGAGTTTCTTCTTGACTTGATCCTATATAGGAATAACGTTCTTTTTTAAAATAAGGATAGATAAATATATTAGCTTGAATGATTTAAAAAATTTGAAGATATCTATATTTTACAAAAATCAAGTTTGTTATTGTTACTTTTGATGTTTATTTTTTGGTTAAGTTTAAGACAATAGAATATAAACCATAGATATGCATAGAAAGAGTCCGGAAGATAAAGTTCTAGGATAAGTAAATAAAGACAATTTCTATTGAAATAATATAGAAATTGTCTTTTTTATTATTGTATAAAGAAAAAGAACGTTGATACATCAACGTTCTAGCGTAATTTAGTTAATCAGAATTAAACTGATTTTTACTAATGAACGGAAACAGTACGGGTTAACTCGTATTCCTCTTTGTTGTTTTCGTCTAAAGGAACAGGGGTGAATGATTTAGTTGAACCATCAAGCCCTATATCAAATAAAAGCCATTGTAGTGCTGTAGCAGTTGTAGTTTTTCCTGTATCATTAACACCGTATACTCTTGCATCATTGCCATTAAATTCAAAAACTTGATTTTTTAAACCTGCAAAATTTTCAATTGATATTTTCTTTATTTTCAGCTGTTTCATATTGACTACCCCGTATATTTTGATTAAATTCTGACTGTTAGGCGTTGGCACGTCTTTCAGTCTTTTTTGTTATCTCAAGCCACTTTTCCCAAAAGAATGTGCTAAAGATAAGTGTTAACATTGCAATTCCTAATACTGTTGTGAAACCACCTTAAAAGTAATGTGATGATCATTGCAATGAACATCGTCATGTAGCTTAGTAGATATTTCATTTATCATCCTCTTCTTTCATTTCTAAAAGTTTTTCGATATATCCTCTTTCTAATGCGAAATCAAATAACATTTGTTGAATATGTTCAGGCATAATAACCATTCCTTTCGTGTATAATGTGGTTATCGCTATTGCGTTAGATTGGGGGGTAATGATGAGTAAAAACAATAAAGATTTCTCTAGAGCTTTAAAGCGAATGGGTTCTAATGCGCAGTCTATGAATGGCACTTCAAATGTAGATTTTAATGATTTATTTTCTACAGAATTCATGAAAAAATACACAAACAAAACTGATATATATGAATTTATAGAAGCAAGCAATCTTGACGTTCATAGCCAAGAAGATTTCAATGTAGTAATGCAAACTAACGATTGGAATCATTACGTAAAAAGAAATACTAGGTTTAATTCTTGGCACGAGATGTACGAAAAAGCTCTAGGTGAATATACTTTTAATAATTTATTCAAAGGGCTTTAGTTTTTTAATTAATTCATCAGTATCAACATTTACTTTATATGTCGGTTTATTAGTAGCACTTCTAATCTCCTCCGCCAAGATGACGATTAGGAGTGCTATTTTTAGTTTCTTTAACATGGCTATACACCTCCTATCCAAATATCTTTTTGAAATTATCCTCAAGAAATTGTTTCATCTTGCTACCTATGAATCTGAATTGATTATTGTTGTTGATTGGATAATGTGAAAACTATTCTATTTCTTTTTTAAATTGTGGATTTTCTAGAATGTTTCTTTTTAACTAATATCTATTGCGACCTGTTTCATATTCCAAATCTTCCATAGTCCACCATGTTTTTGTCATGTCTCATACCTCCGTAACTTCTGCTTCATAACCAAAATCAGTCATGATTTCGTGAATTTTTAATCTGCCTTTTTGAGTCCAACGCGTCTGTGGTTGAGTGTCCGGATGTCCATATGAACGGACTATTTCAATTGTGTGCGACTTTGTATATCCTCTGTTCATATTTTCGATGTATAGCACCCACTGTTTACCTACACGACGTTGTAATCTCGCTTGATGTAATAATTTATTAAGCTTTTGTGCAGACAAACCATAATCAGCTGCAATTTGTGTGATAGTCATCGTTCCGGGTGATTTTAATATTTCGTCCACATAGTCAGCTTTGGGTTTTAACTCGCCAATTTGTTGCTGTTGTATTGAGTTCTGCTCAAGCAACTTTTCTTTTTCTTTCTGTTCTTCAATCCATTTCTCAGCACGTCTTACAGGATCTTCTATCATGTAACTTGCAACAGGTTGTTTGAGTTGTTTTTCCATTTCGTTAAATTTATTGATATACGCCATCTTGAAATCGTTATGACCTTGAATGTTGAACATATATAAAGTGAAACCATCTTTTGTTAGTAAATATTCTTTCAATTTTCTACCAGTACTATCTTTATATTCGTTAGGAATTATTACTGAACCCACATTTGGGCTGAGTAAAATTTTTTCTAAATCTCTAATTACATGAGCGTGTTTTTTTTTCTAGTTCTTGAGCAATCACTCGACTAGAAACAACTGCTCCTACTTCTGAGTTGTTTTCAATTTGAATTTTTTGTAATGCTTGCATATTTTTATTACTCCTTTCTGCTATACTCCTTATAAAAGGAGGTGGTTTTATGAAAAACGTTTATGCTTGTTTACTTGGCGAATGGGTAAATCTATCTGAATCAAATGATGTTGTAATTGATAACGCATATACAGATGTAAACCTTTGGTATAAAGAACAAATCGATAACTTGTTCAATTTCAACTACATCAACATTAAAATTGATAATGTGAATTACCGAATCCACCCTAGTTTCGTTCAAGTTTTAACTAAGTGATTTTCTAATTGTTTTACAGCTATGACTGTCAAGCTCTACCTTGACGGTCTTATGGCTGTAAGCTTTGTTAACTTCATGTGCAATTCTGTCCCACTCGTATTTAGGCATGCCTTCTATTATTTTTAAAATCCCATTTAATTTTTCTTCTTTCATTTGAATTCCTCCTTAATTTGTTTGTTGTTCTTTTTCAGGAACGTCTTGAGTAAAAAAATATCTAAATTATTTGTTTCGTAGCCTAATATCTTTGCCATTTTAATAAACTCATTCGCTCCAATATCTACAATCCCGTTTTCTCTTTTAGCATATGGAGTTCTTGTTTTCCACCCCATCATTTGTGTCATCTCATCTTGAGTTATTCCGCAAGCTATTCTTTCTGCTCTCAATCTTTTTAAGTTAAGTACCATGTCGTCACCTCCGTTCGTTCTCTTTTGAGAACTGTATATAACTTAACATCTTACGTTCCCGTTAGTCGACACTTTTTGCTCTAAAAAATTCAAAAAGATTTTTTCTACCTATATATTGTATTCATTTGGGAACGATGCTATAATCTAATTGTTCACATGAAAGAACAAATAATTTATTCAGGAGATACTTAAAATGAGAAATAATGATGAAATAATCACAATAATTAAATCAGCTATGAAAGAACAAGATATGTCACTTAGTGAATTAGCTCGTCGTGTAGGAGTTGCTAAATCTGCTGTATCACGTTATTTAAACTTAACTAGAGAATTTCCGTTAAATCGTACAGAAGATTTTGCAAAAGCACTTAGTATCAGTACAGAATACTTACTTGGTTTTGACAAAAGTGAACAACAAGATGAACAACCAAAACATCGTGCAGCACATCTTGAAGGTGAATTAACAGATGAAGAATGGCAACGTGTGCTAGATTATGCAGATTATATAAGAAGCAAACGCAAATAAAGGGTGTTTTTATGGGGTTATATGAAAAAATGTTAATAAAACATGATTATATAGAAGTCAGAGAAACAAATGTTATGCCTAATGACCTACACGGTCTATGGTTAGGTGATTTAATTTTAATTAAGCGAAACCTTTCCGAAACACGTAAAGCTGAGGTATTATACGAAGAACTAACACACCATAAACTTACATATGGAAACATCTTAGACCAATCTAAATTCAACAACCGTAAATTTGAAAACTACGCTAGGCGTTACGGGTATGAAAATGCCCTACCTTTGCGCATTATTGTGGAGGCGCATAACTATGGTATTAGTAACTTATATGAACTAGCTGAATATGTTCAATTAAGCGAAGAATATATAGTAGAAATATTGAAACATTACAAAAATAAATATGGTATTGGTACTCACTACGGAGAATACCTAATTACATTTGATCCGTTGAGGGTTTTTAAATATAAAGAAATATAAAAAAGGAGGAAGTTTATGTCTAAAAATATAGGTTTTAAAAATGGTTACGCTATAGGCCTAATAAAAAGTGGTTTATCTAAAGAAGGTAAAAAAGCAATCGACTCACTAAGCGCTGAAGAACAGATAAGATTGGCTAATTTACAAAAGAATAATGACCCTACGCTTAACGAAGAAGTAAGGAAAGCAATCGGAATGGATAGTAATTTTACTAGCATTCAAGAAAAAAGTGAAGCTTACAATAAAAAAAGCATTGAAAAACAAGGAATAAATAATCCGACTAAAATTACATCTAATGCTTTTTATTACCAAAATAAAGCGAATAGCTTCGACGATATTTACAATCTTATAGGTATAGGTACTCATATTAGCCAAAAAGAACAAGCTAAATTTGTTCATTATAAAGATATGAAAACAAATACTTATGTGCAAATAGCACAAAATGATGAGATAGTAAAACAAAATAAGAAATTACTAGAACAAAATGATGAAATTATCAAACTTTTAAAGCAAATTCTAAACAAAGGAGAAATGTAGAATGAAAAAGGTTCTTTTTTTAATTTTTGCTAGTTTATTAGTATTAACCGCATGTGGGCAAGAAGAAGAAAAGAAAGAGAAAGACAATAAGACAGAAACAACTAAAAAAGACGAGAAAAAAGAAACGCAAAAGAAAACAGAAAATAAAGAGGATAAAACTAAAGAAGACACAGATAATAATGACCAACAAAGCAATGAACAGCAAGATAATCAAGTAAATGAACAACAACAAGCTCAAGAACAGCAAGCAAACCAACAACAAGAACCGTCATATGAAGAACAAATGCGTGCTAATGCAAAAGTTGCTAAACAAAACGGTTATACAGGTATACCCAATGGAGATATGGGTGGCGTTCCTACTTCTGACAAAGCCTACTCTAATGATCAATTAGACCCCGAAACTGGATTACCTAAAGATGATGCTGTCCCACAAGACACAGAATAATTCCACTGGGTACCTAGTATCCTTATATTATAATTCCAGTTCTTCTAAATCTTCTTCAGGTACAGAGCAGACATGATAGATTACGATGAAGTAGATAAACAATTAGAAAAAAATAAAAAAGCTCAAGCTGAAAAAAAGACTGAACTTCAGAAAGAATACCTCGAGTTATCCGATAAAATGTTTGAAGAAGATGTAAGCGATGAAGAATATAATGCAATGGAAAAACGTCAAAACGAAATATTAGATGAAGTAGAACCAATCAATTAATTATTACATAGGCATTCACTTGCCCTATTTTTATCCCCCTCCACTTTGGGGCGAAAGGAGGAATATTAATGAAAACACCAAATAGTGATGGTGAAATAAGACCATGTTTAAGCAATTTTAAATTCTATATAGGTCAAACGGGACAGGAAGAAGACCATCCTTTATTAGATTTCAACAGACTAAAAGACGGTTCTGAACTGGGTATAGAGTTCACAGTTAGTGGACTAAATAGAGTATATAAAAATGATGAAAGTAATGCTATATCTATGGTTATATTATATTACGAGAGAGTTGGACAAAAAGGTTTTAAACTAAATAATTTATGGTCAGTAAATCTGGATGATGAGGATATGAAAGAATCCTATAAAACTTTCAAATTAACTCTTACAAAAACCTACTTGAATCTAGTCGAAAGACAATATGATATGTATTTAAACTATCCTTTAATTAAGATAATCACTTTACCTGAAAAGTTTGATTTTACAGAATTAGATGAAGAAACTTTGTCACACTGGATGACTTGGTCACAACATAATGAATTACTATGCGTTAAAATACCAATGATTCCTGAGTCGGAGGAGTAGAATGGATAAATTAATTGAGTATAACGAACTAGCAAATAAATTTAATAAAACTATTCCAGATGCACATGATACAACGAAATTAAGAACAAATGATTCTGGAGGTGGTAATATGAGCGGAAACTATATTACTAAAGAAATGTTCGAACAATTTGAAAAGCGTATCGACGATAAACTGGATTCATTGCCTAATAGAATGGCCGATAAAATGGACGCTAAGATAAGCGGTTTAGAAGCTAAACAAACAAAATGGTTCGTAGGAATAACTATAAGTACAGCAATTGGAGGGTTGAGTTTAATAATCGGTGCTATCGGATTAATAGTTAATATATTTATATAAAGGGTACACCACCGTACCCTTATTATTTTTTTACTTTTTTCGAGGAGGAAATGAAATGTCAGTAAGAAAACAACCGAATGGTAAATGGTATTACGACTTTGGATATGAAGGCAAAAGATATAAAAAGAAAGGTTTTAAAACTAAACGTGAAGCTACAGAAGCTGAATCTATAGCCAAAAACAAAGTGATGAGAGGTTTAGTTATTAACAACAAGACATCATTCATTAAATACTATAACGATTGGATAAAGGTTAACAAAGAGAATGTGGTTTCTGACAAAGCTTACGCAACATTTAACAATGCTATTAATCAATTTAAGTTATTCTTAGAAAATGAAAATTTAAGTGATGTCACCCTATCAGATTTGAATACAACGTTTTACCGTAAATTTATTAAATGGTATGGAGATGACCACGCTACAGAAACAGTAAGGAAGATACACAATTGTTTAAAACAATCTATAGACGACGCTATACAAGAAGGATTGATTCACAAGGATCCAACGTATAAAGTGATGGTTAAAGGTCGAATACCTGCTCAAAAAGAAGATGAAAAGTTTATGAGCATAGAAAATTTTGTAAATTTAAAAAAGTATGTATCTGATACCCCTATTCAATCATATGTATTTGTTTATATTTTAATCATCACTTGAGCTCGCTTTGGAGAAGTTCAAAAACTAAGTAGAAGTGATTTAGATTATAAAAATAATACAATACACTTACCAGGAACGAAAACAGAAACTTCAGATAGAACCGTAGATATACCTTCTGCAGATATGAATATGTTGAGAAAAACATTATCTAAAATGCCAGTAAGTTTATCAAATCAATTATTCAATACAGGTGTAGGATTGATTACACACAATGTAGTATCTAAAGTGTTACAAAAATTTTGTTTAGAAAATAAAATAGGTAAATATACTTTGCATAGTATAAGACACACGCATTGTTCTTATTTACTACACAACGACGTATCTATCTATTACATTTCAAAGAGACTAGGTCACAAAAATATTAAAACTACTATGGATGTATATTCACATTTATTGGATGAAGTCGAGCAGAAAGAAAGAGAAAAAGCAGTGAATGTATTGGAAAATATGAACGGGAACGTGATTTAATTTTGCGGGGACGTTTTTATCAATTTAACAATATAGAGGAACGTTACGGGAACGTTTAGTTTGATTTACGAGGTTTAACGAAAGTTAACAAGATATAACAAAACCCCGTCAAATCAACGTTTTGTTTTACGGGATTTAACGAGGTATAAACAAATAACGGAAACGGAGGGATTCGAACCCTCGCGCCGCTCTCGCGACCTACACCCTTAGCAGGGGCGCCTCTTCAGCCAACTTGAGTACGTTTCCATATGGCTCCGCAGGTAGGATTCGAACCTACGACCGATCGGTTAACAGCCGATAGCTCTACCACTGAGCTACTGCGGATAAATAATAATTAATCTGTCTCTATCAAGCACAAGTATTATTATATCAATCTTGTTGAATTTTTCAAGAGTTATATTAAAAAAATATACGGAACATTTACACTTATTTAATATTAACGTCCCGCATATTTTAAATTGAAACACTGTCATCAATTTTTAAAATCAATAGTTTGGGAAAAAAGCTAATTTTCTTCAAAAAGGGAGTAGCGTGAGAGCGCCTCGAAAATATTTAGAGAAGACTGATTATAGTCAATGGGTTGTTCAGGGTTGTTAGATTTCATTCGTGATTGCTTATCTACCATGTAATAATAGATGATTGCATTCGTATATTGATGCCACAAGCTATGAAATGATACATTGAGCGTTAACGAATCACCATTCGCAAAAATTATTTTACTCTTACGATTTTTAAGTTCTTTAACATTTTCAATATAATGCATATTAATCCATATATTTTCTTCTTGACGGTCTGAGTGAGTTGGAAAAAAGTAAGTAGGAAAAAGAGGCGTAAGTAAAATAGGTGGTTTACTAGAGATTCCAGTAATACGATTCGTTTCTGCTTTTTTACTAATATAATTATTACCATAAAATTTACATGATCTTTCGATAATTCTCTGTACTTTAAATGGACTTTCTTTGCGAGTTTGATCAAATCTGATAATTTCAGTACCATTTGTTTGCTGATATTCATCATATTTAGGTCGTATTACCATATCACCTTTTCGTATAACATAAATCGTTTCGGGTAAATGTGTCATTAAAAAACCTCACTTTATTCGATTACTTAGATGGTTATTAAAACTAAAAAACTATAACCTAATAATATTTTATCCAAGCTTAAAATAAATTCAAGTTCCACTTTTATTTTCTTTTTACACATATTTCTTTTAAAATGTCAGAATATTCATTGATTTCAAAATTTAAAATCAGTATAATACATGTATATTAAATAATTGAAAGGTCGTGGTCTTTATGAATCACAATACTGAGGTCAAGTACACTACATTAGAAGATTTTGTAATGACAGTGAACGATTTAGGCGTTGAACTCGTCATTGAAGAAGCACTCAGAAATGCAAGAAAAGCTAAACTTAAACTCTTAATTGACGAAGCGCTCATCAATAAAAACGAGAACGATTTTATTCAATATACTAACGAATTTAAACAATTGGAGGCATTTTTAAGTGAATAAATTAGACTCGAGTCACTCATCATAAAAGGTCTATTCCCTACTTTAAAATAAGTTGAGAATAGACCTTTTTATCATACTTAGGACATCAATCTTATAATTTCATACTTATCTATATCCCCAAAGTAGTGATAGAAATCATAATTTTGAAGTGCCTCTTCTATATGTTCAAAATCATGTAAGCAACCTACTAACGCATGTTCAAGTTCGGTTACATCTCCTTCGCCGAAGAAATCTCCAAATAGTTTTGCCCGTTCAATTCTTCCTTTTTTTACATCTAATTTTATTTGAATAAAACCTTTTTCAAATTTCTCTTCACGCTCAATATTATATTTTGGATTGCTGCCATAGTTCCATTCCCACGTACGATACTTTTCATCACTTAATTGCTTAATATTTTTCCAATCTTCTTCTGTTAATATATATTCTTCAACTTCATTTTCACCAAAAATAGTTTTAAGAATAATTTTTTTGAATTCTTCTATATCTATTGGCTGTTCTAGAAATTCCTCAATATTGGCAACTCTTTTTCTAACAGATTTAACGCCTTTAGATTTAATTTTAGCTGGATTCACTTTTAATGCCTTTTGAACTTCATTTAAATCACAATTCAGCATTAATGTACCATGACTAAACATTCTATTTTTTACTTTAACCATAGCATTTCCAGATATTTTAGCTTGCCCTACTTGTATATCATTCCTTCCAGTCATTTCAGCATTAACTCCCATTGATTGTAAGGCCTGTACAATGGGCATCGTAAACTTTTTAAAATTATGAAAGCTATGGCCATCATCATCTGTGATAAAGCTAAAATTTAAGTTTCCAGTATCATGATAAACAGCCCCACCACCAGAAATACGTCTCACTACATCTATTTGATGTTTATCAATATACGCTTGATTAACTTCTTCAATTGTATTCTGATTCTTTCCAACAATAATTGAAGGTCTGTTAATATAAAATAAAAAATAACTTTCTTCAGAAGGTAAATTTTTAAGAACATACTCTTCCATTGCTAAATTGAGGGAAGGATCATTAATATTATTGTTGCTAATAAATTTCATAACATTCTCTCCTTAAATAAGTCTCTCTATATGCCCTTACCCTAGTTATGAATCATTTATAGAAAAATTTCCACTCTTTTACTCATTTATGAATGACATTTTATAATTTTCTTTTAGTTCACTTCTTTTTCATAGAAATTAGTTTATTTGTCAAGTAAATTTTAGTACAATATAATCTAGCTATGATTTAAGGGAGGACTCGTAATGACTGTTGCAGAAGTAGGTAATATAGTAGAATTTTATGACGGTTTAAGAGGCCGTGTCGAGAAGATTAATGATAACTCTGTTATTGTAGATTTAACTATTATGGATAATTTTAATGAATTAGATTTACCGGAAAAGACAGTTATCAATCATAAGCGATACAAAATCGTTGATCAAGAAGGTTAATTAAAATGAAAAATGTTTCTAAAGCTTTGATTTGGTTTGTTATAAGCTTCATCATCTTTCACGCAATATTATTTGTGATGTGGGGAGAACATCAAGAATACTGGTATTTATATACTGGCATTATGTTAATAGCTGGAATAAGTTATGTTTTTTACCAAAGAGACATTGCATCTAAACGATTATTAACTTCCATAGGCATGGGTATAATAACGAGTGTCGCACTTATTATTATACAATTAATTTTTTCACTTATTTCATCAGAATTATCATACGCATCTTTAATCAAAGAATTATCACGAACGGGTGTCTACTTTAAATGGCAAATGCTCGTTACTTTATTATTTGTGATACCTTGTCATGAATTATATATGAGAACTGTTTTACAAAAGGAATTAATAAAATATAACTTACCGAAATGGGCTAGCATTTTAATTGTTGCAATATGTTCAAGTTCATTATTTATATACTTAGATAATTGGTGGATTGTATTCTTTATTTTTGTAGCTCAATTCATTCTATCTCTTAGCTATGAATATACGAGACGTATTGCTACGACTACAATTGGTCAAATTGTGGCTATCATTTTATTATTGATATTCCACGGATAAAAAAAGCATTTCTTAGACTCATGAATTTGAGCTAAGAAATGCTTTTTTAAATTAATTAAAGAAAAAGTTACACATACACCGTTATAAATAGTACGAGGAAGATTAATAAACTTTAAAATTATGATTTAATTTCACAGAATACATGTCACATTTTAAATTTTTTCTAATCAATCCACCCATCGTTTCCGAATATGTGTCGTGAACGATAGCTTCTTGTAAATACATTTTGTAGTTTCTATAACAATAATCTGTCATTGTTATTCTATACGAATCTTCTTCATTTAGACCATTTAATTTAACTCTATTAAACGGTGATTGTGACATGTCTATACAATAATCAAACCCTTGCCAAACTGTAAATAACGTTTCATCTATCATTGTCATACTTAATTGTCGCTTATTAAAATCAATATGCGCATAACTGTATTCAAGTATATCTTTGATATTTTTACCTTTGACAGTGATATCTATAGGTTTATCTGGATGAGGGTATGCATCGTATATATCTCTATTTCTTATAGTTCCTTTTAACCCTTCCTCACCATTCTTAGGTATATGCACACAAGAAATATCATAATTATAGGCTAATCTAATTGCATCATGTAATAATTGAGTAAAAGGATGCGGCTTACAAATAATATCTTCAATACATTGAACTGTTAAGCCATTGTTTTTGTTTGAAACTACTGAATTTGCCCAGTGTTTGACTGCCTTACGATCATAATATGTTTCTTTTAATAATTGCTCATCTTCATGGTAATCATTTAAGTCAATAACTTTTGAGTCGATGTGCTCAATCTCATAAGAAGTTGTACGTTTCTTAAATTTAATTGAAAGATGTACTAATTCCTCAGCATTTTGACCTGCTTGAACATATATAGTTCCATGATCTTTTCCAACTACTGTTTGATGTTGATGAGCGGTAATAATTACATCAATAACACCAAGTTCTTCCATAATTTTTTCAGCTTCGTTTGCATTTTTTTCATTTCTTTTATTGGCACTACTAATTTTATTTAACCCACCATGATAAATAACAATAAGGAAGTCTGGTTCTTCAACTTCATGTATGTATCTAATCCAACGTTTAGCTGAAACCAAAGTCTTCTCAATACAGACATCTTCTTCCATTTCTGCGTACTCGTTCTTCATTAATCCATCTGATGTTAAACCTACGATAGCAATTTTCAAATCTGAATACATTTTGATTGTATAAGGCGTAGAAAAATATGGCTCTCTAGTAACAGTATACTCTATATTTGCTGATAGCCAAGGAAACCTTGAGAGTGCAACTGAACGTGTCAAAAAAGATAATCCAAATTTAAATTCATTAGGGCTAATTCCACTAGCATCATACTGCATTGCATTCATCAACTTAATCATAGGATGACGTTTATATGGTGCTACAACGGCGTAATAAAATGCTGCAAGTGATCCCGCCAAACTTCCCCCACTATCTAGTAATATGACATTTTCATTATTTTTTCGAGCTTCATTAACATAAGTACCAGCCCGATAAATGTTTGAGCCATAATCACCATTTAAGAAGTGACTATGCATATCAGAAGTTGCAATCACATCAACTATTTTATTTTCATTTTTTTCCATAGAGCCACTCCTCTCCTTGAATTTAGTGTAACATGTACCATTCATTAAATGTTATAAAACTATTATCGCATTGATATCATTCTAAATAAAAAAACTATTAGCAAAGGTGCACGTATGTCTTTGCTAATAGTGTATTGACTATCCAATTTGTATACGTTCTTTAGGATAGCTATATTTTTCGGGTTCTTTACGTCCAGCTAACATAATAATGAATGAAATAAGTCCTACACGACCTATAAACATTAATATCATTAATACAGCCTTGGTAATGTCGTTGACATCGCTTGTCACACCTAAGCTTAAACCACATGTACCAAACGCAGACATTACTTCAAAGAAAATTTGTAAAAAGGACAACTTGCCTTGTTCAGTGGCAGATATAATAATCATGCTAATAAATGTAATTAATGACGCCATAGTAAATACGGCAAATGATCTTTGTACATCCATAATATGTACTTCTCTGTTGAAAATTTTAATACCTGTTTTGTCACCAGTATTATTAAAATTAATAACAAACAAAATTAAAATAGCAAATGTTGTTGTTCTGATTCCACCTCCTACAGAACTGGGAGATGATCCTATAAACATCAATAATCCCATTACAATATTTGTTGCGTCGCTGAAATGTGACACATCTATCGTTTGCAAACCTGCACTTCTGGTCGTTGATGATTGGAACAATGCATAAAATAATGATTGATGCCAACTCAATCCTTTAAATACATTGCTATGTTCTAATATTAATACAACAATAACGCCGAATAAAAATAAGAATAAATACGTTGTTGTCGTTATTTTTGTGAATAATGAGAACCTAAAATTAGTTACTCGATTCTTTATATATGCTTTTAACTCCAACAAAACTGGAAAGCCTATAGATCCTAACACAATTAAGAACATTACTATTGTTTGTACAAAATAGTCTTTTGCATAGGGAACTAAAGATTCACCAGTAATATCAAGACCACCGTTAGTCGTAGCAGATACTGACACAAAAATGCCTTGCATTAATGCGTTTTTTAAATCAGGATTATCCCGATAAAAATAGAACGCGAGTAAGAGTGCACCTATAAACTCAATAATAAAAATTGTTCTTACAATTTCTAAAATCAGTTTAACCGTTCCACTCATAGTATCTCTATTATTATCTAACATAATGAGTTGTCGTTCTCTAATTCCAATATGTTTGCCTAAAACAACCCAAAGCATGGTTCCAATAGCCATAACACCTATACCACCGATGTTCAAAATAATAAGTATGATAATTTGACCAAAGGTTGAGTATGTGTCGACTATAGTAATTGGTGATAATCCTGTAACACTAATACCTGATACAGCTACAAAAAGTGTATCAATTGGATTAACCTCAACCCCTTGTTTATGAACATATGGCAAATTTAATAATAAAAATGCAACGACGATGGCAAATAGATAATAGAGTATAATCCCTTGTTGAGGGCTAGATTTTTTAAGCAGCTGACTTAAAACTGACATGATTTTCACCTCAACATTTATTTCAATTTGATTTTAATATTTTTCTCCGCACCATTTCGATAAATTTTAGCAGTAATTGTTTTTTGATCATCATAATGACTATATATGACTTGTCTATATCGTAAGTTATCTTCAATCTTCTTACCATCTAATTCTACTATTACATCACCTTTTTTTAAACCTGCTTTGTCTCCTAAACCATTTTCTTTCACTTCACCGATTAATACACCATGATTCACTTTAGCTGGTAAGTTGATTGCATTACGTTCAGAATCGTCAAGGTCACCAACATTTTTGATTTTGATTTCAGTATTGGGGTAGTTCACTTTACCTTTATGCTCTAATTCTTTCGCAATCTTACGTACATCATTAATAGGTATCGCAAAAGCCATTCCTTCTACATTATGCATATCAATTTTTAAAGAAACTATACCTATGAGTCTACCGTCTCTATCGACCACAGCACCACCTGAATTTCCTGGGTTCACAGGCGCATCAATTTGAAAAGCTTTCATCAAAGCATCATAATTATCATTTTTATCAATGTCCACAGGTACATGACGATTGAGTCCAGACACAATACCTTGAGAAACACTTCCTTTAAAGTCTGTGCCTAGAGGATTGCCTATAACTAAAATAGGTTCAGCCAATTTAATATTATTAGAATCCCCCATAGTCATTGGTTTAATATTTTCGTCAGCAACTTTAGCTTTTACAACTGCTAAATCAGACCATTTATCTTTACCAATTACCTTACCTGTCACAGATTTATCATTACCATATGTTACTTTTTGTTTTTCTTGATCACCGACAACGTGTGCATTAGTAAAAATATAAATAGAGTCGCCCACTTTTTTGTAGACGACACCTGATCCTATCTCATTATCAGATTCATTTTTGTTATCAGACACAGTCGTGTCATTAGACAAATCATTCTCGACAGTTACAACTGACTTAACAGAGTTTTCAGCAATTTTCATCGCTGTTGTTTCATCTTTAGCTGTACCGTTAAATGCACTATCATTTGTATGATCATTTTTATTAACTGTAGTGAATATGGCATTTAATATTAAAAGTAATACTATAATACCGATAATAATTAACATTTTAGGCCAGTGTTCTTTAAAGAAAGCTACCACCAATTGTTTAAATTCATTAACTTTTTTTATATTTTCGGCTCTGTTACGTTGTTTGTCTTCTTTTTTAAGAAATTGCGCTTGTTGAGTATTATCGTTGTCTTTATCTTTTGGTTGTGAATAGCTATGTTTTGAAGAATATGGTTGTGTACTTCTTGAATCTTGCTCAGTATGATTAGAATTTACGCCTAGCATAGATTCCTTTGAAGTCAATTTAGTATGTTGTTTACTTTCGTTTCCAGAATCATCATAGTCTTTTATTGACTTATTTTGATGCGGTAAAGTGGAGGTATCACTTGAAACTCGCACATCATGTAGACTTTCTTCTCCAATTTTATTATCGTCGTCTTTAGATTTATTCATTTGATTATTTTGATTTAAAGTTTTTTGTTTATAACTTTTATCATCACGTTGTTGATGTATTTCTTCTTGTGTCAGCTTCTCTATTCTTGCTTTTCTCAAATTATCTTTAACACGTTCCTCATTGACTTTAGTTTGATGTTGTTCTCTTTTAGCTTGATTTTCCTTCTCTATTTTCTCACGTCTTATGCGCTCTTCTCGCTCTACGTTATGAAAGTATTCACGTCTTTTACGTCGATATTGACTGCGTGGTATGACTTGTTTTTTATTGTTATCCACTAGAAGACCACTCCTATAGTTTCTTTAACTCATTCTTTATCTGTAAAATTCAAGTTATTTTAATACTATATATCATCATCATTTTAAATTCGTTTATAATCTAAAGTTTAATATTTTAACTATAAAACTGCAATGTTCTAATAAAAATTAAAATAAAAAGAACCTCCACTTAAATTATTATTAAGCAAAGGTTCTAGCATATCAATCAAATTATTTTTGATTACCTTTTTTCTTGTTGCCAATTGCTGAAGTTAACCATCCTATTAAAACTAAGCCAACTAATACTACCCAGAAGATTGTTTGCCATAAAGCACTATGTGGAAATGCTTCTGGTAAAACGCCAATATCAGGATGTGCAAGTACCATTATAACAAGTTTAATACCTACCCAACCTACAATTGCAAACGCAGCACCTTCAAGTCCTGGATATTTATTCAACAATTCTACAAACCAAGTTGCTGCAAATCTCATCAAGATGACACCTATCATTCCACCAAGGAACATAACAATAAATTGGCCTAAGTCCATACCACCAAAATGTATGCCAACTTTTGGTAATGTAACGGCTATGGCTAATGCGGCAAGCATCGAATCAATTGCAAACGCGATATCAGCGAATTCAACTTTAAATACTGTTCCCCAAAAAGATTTAGGGCCTACTTCTTTTTCGTTGCCTGTTTCATCGAAATGATGTTCGTCTCCTGTTTCTTTATGATGTTTTTCATTTGATTGATGGAAAAATTGCCATAAATTTTTAATAGACATATAGATTAAGTAAACAGCACCTGCTGCTTGTATCCACCAGAAGTTTGCAATAATACTTATTAAAAATAAAGCAATAAATCTAAAAATGAATGCACCTAATAGGCCATAAAAAAGTGCTTTTTTACGTTGTTTAGGTGGTAGATGTTTAACCATTACCGCCATTACAATTGCATTATCAGCTGCTAATAATCCTTCTAAAAATACAAGTACTAAAAGTACCCATAAATAAGGTAAAATCAAACTCGGATCCATTGTGGACAACTCCTTTTAGTTTAAATACAAATAAAGAGACCTATGCTAATTTAATAGCAAAGGTCTCACTTAGCAATATTTTTGCCCACTTTACCGGAAGACTTATCTTCGTAATGACGACAAAGTGTTGAATAGTTATTATCAGTTTAAATGCATTCAATAACTATTCTCAAGTTACTCCCCTCTGACAGTTTTGTCATAGGTATTTATTTGTTATTTTCAGTATACATACTATGACACTGCATAGCAATATAAACATTTTTCATATACTATGGTGTGCCCGAATAGTGATATGTTTAAACATTCAATTATAATAAACTATACAGTTTAATATCAGAGAATTTTTCTTCAAACCAACGCGTTGCAAATTCATTTTCAAATAGGAATACATAATTGTCGTATCTATCTTTTACTAAAATTGATCTAGAAGTATTCATATTATCTTTAATATCTTCTTCATTTTCAATCCAACGCGCAATTTTACGTCCAACTGGTTCCATAACCACATCTACATTATATTCATTATTCATGCGGTGTTCAAACACCTCAAATTGTAATTGACCCACAGCACCTAAGATAATTTGATTTGTGTGCAACGTTTTATAATATTGAATTGCACCTTCTTGAACAAGCTGTTCAATCCCTTTATGAAAATGCTTTTGTTTCATTACATTTTTGGCAGAAACCTTCATAAATATTTCTGGAGTAAATTGTGGTAACTCTTGGAAACTATATTTCTGCTTACCACCAACTAAAGTATCGCCTATTTGATAGTTACCTGTATCATACAAACCAATAATATCGCCTGCTACAGCATGATTAACAGTTTCTTTATCATCAGCCATAAATGATGTGGAACGAGTTATTTTTTGTTTTTTATTAGTTCTTTGTAAGGTTACATCCATTCCTCTTTCAAACGCACCACTTACCACGCGCATAAATGCAATTCTGTCACGATGCTTTGGATCCATATTGGCTTGAATTTTAAAGATAAACCCAGAAAAATCTATGTCGAATGGACTAACATCAACCTCTTCTTTAGTTTGTCTCGCATTAGGCATTGGCGCATGATCAACGTATGCATTTAAGAAATTTTGTACGCCGAAGTTTGCTAATGCCGATCCAAAGAAAACAGGTGTTAATTCACCGTTCAGTAACGCTTCATTATCAAATGCTTCACCCGCTTCATCGACAAGCATCATTTCTTCAATTGCTTGTTCAAATGCACTATCATTTTTTATCGCGTGTTCTTCTTTAAGTTCGTAATCTTCGTTTAAATGTAATAAATTTTCTTCATCTCTAAATGGTTCAATCGTTTTAGAGTGTCTATCAATAATACCAAAGAAATTTTGTCCCATACCAACAGGCCAATTCATTGGATAAGTGTCAATATTAAGTGTTTCTTCTATTTCATCAAGTAATTCAAATGGCTCTTTCCCTACTCTATCCAATTTATTGATGAATGTAAAAATAGGGATACCTCGCATTTTACAAACTTTAAATAATTTTAATGTTTGTGGTTCTATACCTTTTGCACAGTCAATAACCATAACTGCACTATCTACTGCCATTAATGTACGATACGTATCCTCTGAAAAATCTTCATGCCCGGGCGTATCTAAAATATTTATCTTATAATCATCATAATCAAATTGCATTACAGAGCTTGTAACTGAGATACCACGTTCTTGTTCTACCTTCATCCAATCACTTGTTGCAAATTTACCCGTCTTTTTCCCTTTAACTGTCCCAGCTTCACGAATCGCTCCACTGAAATACAACAATTTTTCAGTTAAAGTTGTTTTACCAGCATCGGGGTGTGAAATGATGGCAAATGTCTTTCTTGACTCTATTTCTTCTTTTAAATTCATTTATCATTCTCCTTTGGATTCATTTCTAATCAAATCAGTTATATTACTTGCCAATGTATCTGCTTCAACTTCAGTCAACAAATTGAATAATTGCATCACTAATTCCTCATATAGCTGATTTGCATCTAACTCTTTGGATAACTCAATGGACCAAAAAAGTTCTGGAATAGCTAACATGATTAAATCATTAGAATGATAATGATATACGTTTATCATCATTCCATGAAACTGAAGTGATTTAATCCTCAAGAGGTCCACCACCAAATTTTTGATATGCTGCTTTTAAGCCAATTAAGTCATCGCGATGTGGGACTTTAACATGACCAGGCATAATTTGATAAGGCTCTCGACCTTTTGAGGCCAAAACAACTGTATCACCTGGTTCAGCAATATCAATCGCGTGTCTAATACCTTCTGCACGGTCATCAAACTCTATATAATTGTTATGCGTTGCACCTTTAGCTAATTCAGCTGTCAACATTTTAGGATCATCGTTAGCAGGATTATCTGGAGTAAAAATAACATAATCTGCTCGACATGCTACTCTCCCCATCTCAGGTGTTTTCGTTAAATCTCTTTCCCCAGCCATACCTACTAAAAAGATTAGCTTTTGTTTAACAAATGGTTGTACAGCATCAATCAGTTTATTCATACCATCAGCTGTATGTGCATAATCTATAATCAAATCTATAGGAAGTGATGGATCAAGTACTTCTAAGCGCCCCTCTACAGGTTCAAGCTCAGTAACAGCATTAATAATTTCATTTAAATTTGTTCCCTTACTCCAAACCGCAATCATAGCAGCCATAATATTTGAAATGTTAAACCTACCTACATAAGGAGATTTAACTGGAAAACTTCCAAATGGAGTACAAAATTCAAATTCTACACCTTGCAATGATTCTTTAATGTTTTTAGCCATAAATTGTGCTTCGTGAGTAATACCATATGTAAATACTTCATAGGGTGTCACACTTGCTAAATAATCGGAGAAGTCATCATCATTATTTAATACAACATATTTTTCTTTAGACAAATCTTCACCTAACTGGCTAAATAATAACGATTTAGCATGTCCATATGCTTCCATAGTTCCATGAAAGTCTAAATGATCTTGAGTCAAGTTTGAAAAGATAGCAACGTCAAACTCTACGCCTCTAAGTCGACCTAAGGCCAATCCATGACTAGAAACTTCCATCGTCATTGCTTCTGCATTGGCATCAACTGCTTCTTTGATCTTTTTTGTTAATGCTACTGTTTCTGGTGTTGTATTCGCACCTTTTGTTTTTGTTTCATTAACTTGAAATCCATTCGTACCTAGATATGCACTATTTTTATTCAATTTTCTATAAATTAAATGAATCATAGTTGCAATCGATGTCTTACCGTTCGTCCCCGTAACACCATATGTCGTCAGTTGATGACTAGGAAACTCGTATAATTCATGTGCCAATAGACTTGCAACACGTAAAGTATCGGGAACAACGACTTGCGTCACATTACCTTTAAGTTCGAGTTCTCTATTGACAACAACAATACCACAACCTTGATCTACTACATTTTGACAAAACTTATGACTATCTACCGTATATCCTTTAGATGCTACAAATAGACTTCCCTCTTTAGCTGTACGTGAGTCAGTGGTAATATCGTCCACCTGTATATCTAATGTACCAATTACATTTTTTACTCTAATTTTTTTGAACAACGCACTTGCATTCAAAATGTATCGCTCCTTTTTTTACAATAAGTCTATTATACACGTTTTATTATCGTTGATAAATTTATAATTATAAGTCTTATTAATTTATTTTTAATCATAATTGACGTAATATATCCGAATCACGTTCTATTAGATAGTGATAAAATCATTCATTAAAGACTGTTAAGGTAGTGTTAAAATATACTTAAAATTTTGTTGCGCTCACCTTTAAATAATTCATTCCTTATTTAAATAATGCTAAGATATACATGTATTAACATAATATATAGCAAATACTAAGATTTTTTTGAAGACAATACTAAAATCGTGCAGAATGTGTTCAAATTTAGTTTCGTTACCTTGCAACCATACTTAATAAATAATGAACACTTTATAAAGCAAATTTACGACAAAGCATGGTATTGTACGCCTTATTTATAGTATTTAAATACAATAAATGGTACACTTCTTTTCCTTTTACAATGCATGAAAATACGTTACAATTATTATAAATTTTAAAAATTAACGGAGGGTGGCTATAAATGGTTACTCAAAATAAAAAGATATTGATTATTACTGGATCATTTGGTAACGGTCATATGCAAGTCACGCAAAGTATTGTCAACCAATTGAATGAGATGAATCTCAATCATTTATCAGTCATTCAACATGATTTGTTTATGGAAGCTCATCCAATTATGACTTCTATATGTAAGAAATGGTATATCAATAGCTTTAAATATTTTAGAAATACATATAAACGATTTTATTATAGTCGCCCTAATGAGCTCGATAAATGTTTTTATAAATATTATGGATTAAATAAACTCATCAACTTACTTATTAAAGAAAAGCCTGATCTCATATTATTAACATTTCCAACACCTGTGATGTCAGTATTGACCGAACAATTTAATATAAATATCCCTATTGCGACAGTTATGACAGATTATCGCATGCATAAAAATTGGATTACACCATATTCACAAAGATATTATGTAGCAACAAAAGATACTAAAGATGATTTCATTGAAGCTGGTGTTCCTGCTTCATATATTAAAGTGACGGGCATTCCTATTGCTGATAAATTTGAAGAATCTATTGATAAAGAAGAATGGTTATCGCAACAACATTTAGACCCTTCAAAACCTACTATATTAATGTCAGCAGGTGCATTTGGTGTTTCAAAAGGCTTTGACTATATGATTAATAATATTTTAGAAAAAAGTCCAAATTCGCAAGTGGTCATGATTTGTGGACGTAGTAAGGAACTTAAACGTTCATTAAAAGCTAAGTTCAAAGATAATCCAAGTGTAATAATATTAGGATATACAAATCACATGAATGAGTGGATGGCATCAAGCCAACTAATGATTACAAAACCTGGTGGTATCACAATTTCCGAAGGACTTAGTCGTTGTATTCCTATGATTTTTTTAAACCCTGCACCCGGTCAAGAACTTGAAAATGCATATTACTTTGAAAGTAAAGGATTTGGAAAAATAGCAGACACTCCAAATGAGGCAATTGATATTGTTTCTGACTTAACAAATAACGAAGAGACTTTAAAGGTTATGTCATCTAAAATGCTAGAATCAAAGGTAGGATATTCTACTAGAAAGATTTGTAAAGATTTATTAGATTTAATAGGTCACTCATCTCAACCGGATGAAATCTATGGAAAGGTTCCTTTGTATGCAAGATTCTTCGTCAAGTAATTACTCAAGTAACAGAAACTTTGTTATGATGTTGGTAATTCTGTTTCTGATGGAATTTGCAAGAGGTATGTACATACTAAGTTATATAAACTTTTTACCTACAGTGACCTCTATCGCAATAGCAATCACATCATTTGCTTTTTCCATTCACTTTATCGCAGATGCTGCAACAAATTTTGTCATCGGCTTTTTACTTAAAAAATTTGGTTCAAAATTAGTACTTACATCTGGATTCTTACTTGCTTTTATAAGCTTGTTTTTAGTGATATGGTTCCCGGCATCACCATTCATAATTATTTTCAGTGCTATTATGTTAGGAATTGCTGTGAGTCCGATTTGGGTTATCATGTTATCTAGTGTAGATGAAAGAAATCGCGGCAAACAAATGGGTTATGTCTACTTTTCATGGTTGCTAGGTTTATTGGTGGGTATGGTTATCATGAACTTGCTTATTAAATTCCATCCTACTCGTTTTGCATTTTTAATGGCCTTGGTTGTGCTTATTGCCTGGGTACTATACTATTTTGTTAATATCAACTTAACAAATTACAATACTAAACCTGTGAAAGCACAATTAAAGCAAATTGTAGATGTTACACAACGTCATCTTATTCTATTTCCGGGTATCTTGTTACAAGGAGCAGCTATAGCAGCACTTGTACCTATTCTTCCAAAATATGCAACGCAAGTTGTGAAAGTATCAACCGTTGAATATACAGTAGCAATCATTATTGGTGGCATAGGCTGTGCTTTCTCTATGTTATTTTTATCAAAAATCATCGACAATAATAGCAAAGGGTTTATGTATGGAGTTATTTTTAGTGGCTTTATACTATATACAATTCTTATATTCGGGCTATCTACAATTACAAATATATATATAGTTTGGGCCATAGGACTTTTTATTGGGCTAATGTACGGTATCCTCTTACCGGCTTGGAATACCTTTATGGCTGGGCATATTAATCCTAACGAACAGGAAGAAACATGGGGCGTGTTCAACAGTGTTCAAGGCTTCGGTTCAATGATAGGCCCACTAGTCGGAGGTCTAATTACTCAATTTACTAATAATTTAAATAATACCTTTTACTTTTCAGCGATGATTTTTCTTGCACTTGCAGTATTTTACGGATATTACTTTATTAAAACAAACAGAAGGGTTAAACCTTAAAATCTATAAATCGTTTATATAAAGATTAGTTGTATATATTAATGAAACGTCATTCATATGCATTTGAAATATGAATATTCAATATAAAACGTACATTAATCTTTTTGAATGATTAACTATACAATATAATTATGTTTCATATAAAAACGCCAAATCCCACTGAAACACAATAGGATTTGGCGTTTTTAGTTGATTTAAGCGCTCTTCACGTATTTAACAATAATGATTCTGTAAATTCAATTTCACTTTACAATTTTGAACTTTTTACCCTAATGTAAAAGTTTCAATAATAGTCCATTTGTCCTCTTCTTCACTATATTGAAGTAACGATAGTTCTTCAATTATTTCTCTATGGTCTACCCCTGCTAATTTTACTTGACCATATATATCTTCAAATTCTTGACTTGTTAGACCTTGGGCAATTGTAAAATGAGGTACAAAAGGATGTTCAGCTATACCGTAAAAATCTTCTGTATTAAATTGATTAAATAATTGCTCTAATGACTCTGTTTTAGCAACTTTGAAGTATATAACATTACTGACTGGAGCGAAATTAGATGCCTTTGTAGCATGCACTTCTACTGGTTTAATACTAGAAATTCGATTTTTCACTTCATTTTTAATTAAATTAAAATCATGATCATCGATTTCAAATTGAGGTTTAATCGTGATATGAGGCATTATTTGAGCATAATGATTGTCATATCGCTTGCGATAAGCATTCACCTCATCTTGAAATGACTTTGACGGAACCAATGCTAATCCTAAAATCATTTAAATTCCTCCTTTGTTTAACTTATTCCTATTATATCAAAACTTTTTGAAAACCGTTACTTTTATCATGAAAACAATTACATTTCTGAAATTAATAGTGTTTTCGCATTCAACAACCATTCGCTAACATACTATTTTATTTATCTTACTTTATTAAACATATTTTCCATTTATTGGATCACCTAAAAATTGTAAGAGAATATCTCCTAGCAATGGTTTCCATGATTTCCAATGATGTCCACCGTTAAATTCTTTATAGAAATATTCAATATTATCTTCTTTAATCAGTTGATTTAATTCGCGGTTAGGTGTTAAAAAGTTAGCTCTTTTACCATTAGTTGGTAAAATAAAATCTGCTTCTTCTAAACCAATGGCATGCCATATCGTCAATTGACCTTTATTCATACATGTATCAATTTTTTTCTTAATATTTTCATTATACATTGGGCTCAATAACGCAACTCGACTAAAAATAGTTGGGTAAGTCATTGCAGTCATTAAAGCGATACTTCCTGCTAAACTATCTCCAATAAGTAACCTTGTATTACCTACTTTATAAGTTGGAAATGTCGCATCGATATAAGGAAGAATTTCTTTTCCCATTGCTTTAATGGTTAAATTAGAACGACTTCCTGAAGGATGAAATTCTTCCCTACGTTTTTCAACATCTTCGTAATGGAATCCTACTATAATTGCACGTTGTATTGATTGTTCTTCACGTAACTGTTCATATATGCGTTGTATTCTACCAAATCTAAAAAAATCTAAACCATCAAAGCAAAAAATCAACTGATATTTAAATAAGTTTGTATAATCCTCAGGTAAATAAACCGATAATGTTACATCTCTATTTAAAATATCACTATGTATTATTTTTTTATTAATCTTACCTACTTTAAACTCCGACATAAACCGATGCTCCCTTGTAATGTTAATACTATTGTATCAATACTTATAATACTTTTAAATTTATAGCAAGCTCGTATACAAATTAATTTCATACTAGTTTTTTCATTTTATTAAAAATACAGTGCATTCAGTTATATTGTAAAAGTATTTACTCTTTTTAATGACTGAGTTTTGATATATACTTATTGAGTATGAAAAAGAATAAAATAGGAGGATCACAATCTATGTTCAATAAGGTTTGGTTTAGAACAGGAATATTTTTTATTATGCTGTTCATACTCATCAAACTATTTATGGAAGTACATGAAGTATTTGCTCCAATAGCTACTATCATTGGTTCAGTCTTTCTTCCATTTTTAATTAGTGGATTTCTCTTTTACATATGTTTACCTTTTCAAAACATATTAGAAAAGTGGGGCTTTCCACGTTGGGCTAGTATAACAACAATATTCATAGGATTAATAGTTATCATCGCTATTGTGGTATCATTTATAGCACCTATCATTATTTCCAATATTAATAACTTAATTAAACAAACACCATCATTACAAAAAGAAGCCGAACAATTAATTAATTTCTCGTTAAGACAAATGGATAAATTACCAGATGATGTCACACATCGTATTAATAAAGCGGTTAAATCCATGGGAGATGGCGCAACGTCTATTTTATCTAATTCAGTGTCATATATTACGTCTTTCATCTCAACTGTATTTTTATTAATAATGGTGCCTTTCTTCCTGATATATATGCTAAAAGATCATGAAAAATTTATCCCAGCAATCGGTAAATTTTTCAAAGGAGAACGTAAAGTTTTTGTTGTAGATTTATTAAAAGACTTAAACTTCACTTTAAAATCATATATTCAAGGTCAAGTGACAGTTAGTATCATCTTAGGTATTATTTTATATATAGGTTATACGATTATAGGATTACCATATACACCTTTATTAGTATTATTCGCCGGCGTAGCTAACTTAATACCATTTTTAGGTCCATGGTTATCTTTTGCACCGGCAGCGATACTAGGTATTATTGATGGCCCTTCAACTTTTATTTGGGTATGTGTCGTAACATTAATCGCACAACAACTTGAAGGTAACGTGATAACTCCTAACGTAATGGGTAAATCATTAAGCATTCATCCATTAACTATTATTGTTGTCATACTTGCAGCTGGAGATTTGGGTGGTTTCACACTCATTCTTGTTGCAGTTCCATTATACGCTGTAATCAAAACATTAGTGAGCAACATTTTTAAATATCGTCAACGTATTGTCGATAAAGCAAACAGTAATGTTAAAGATTAATAATAGCTATAAACATAAGATTGAAAATTATACCACCAATTCAAGCCAAGGACATAATTAGATGTCCTTGGCTTTTTTATACACGTAAGCAATGAAACATGTCCTCTTATTAAACTCCGTCATTTCTACTGTTTATATGGAATTATGCATTTAATAAAATTTATAACCTCCGATACATTTCTAACAACAAAATAAATAGTGTCATCTAAAATCGATATTTATATACTAAATATATTATAAATATCAAAAAAACATTGCCGATTGTCAATTTATTTCTTGAATAATTAAATGTCAAAACGCATTCTTATACACAAAAACAGGGATGATTTTTAATTTCAAATCATCCCTGTGCACCTATTGTGAGATTATACTATTTGATTTTTTTAATTTATCAATAATTATTTAATTGCGTGGAATCCACCATCAACGTGGATGTTCTCTCCAGTTACACCACTTGAAAGATCACTTAATAAATACGCAGCCGTCTTACCTACTTCTTCTTGATCAACGTTGCGTTTTAACGGCGCTCTCGCTTCAATTTCTTTAAGAATTGTATTAAATCCACCTACACCTTTAGCACTTAAAGTACGAATTGGCCCTGCAGAAATAGCGTTGACACGAATATTATCTTCACCTAAGTCTAAAGCTAAATATTTAACATTCGCCTCTAAACTTGCTTTAGCTACACCCATAACATTATAGTTTTGAACTGCTGCCTCACCACCAATATAAGTCGTCGCAACAATACTTCCACCTTCAGGCATAAGTTTTTTGGCTTCATGAGCTACGAGAGTAAGTGAATATGAACTAATTTCTTGTGCAAGTAGGAAACCTTCGCGAGATGTTTCTGAAAATCGACCTCGTAAATCTTCCATATTGGCAAATGCGATTGAATGATAAACACCATCAATCTGGCCTACATCTTTTCCGATTTGAGCAAAACCATTAATGATATCCTCATCATTCTGGACATCAATTTCATAGAGATAATGTTCAGATTGATTTAATTGTTCTAATAATTTCTCTAATTCTTTACGACTGCGTTCTTTACGATATGTAAATACCAGTTTAGCACCTAATCGATCTAATACTTTAGCGACGCCAAATGCGATACTACGTTTATTCGCAATACCCATAATGACGTAGGTTTTATTTTCTAGATTTAACATGATAGTGACTCCTTAATTTAAATTGATTATTACTACAGGCTGGCTAACTCTATGTTTACTAACCCTTTATACCCTTAATAGTTTAACATTTTTAGTACCTGATAATAAAGCAAAATAAAATGGCCACAATAATCATATTCATTGTATATTTTTAACGGTTTACGAACAAAATTTACCAAACTTATTTTATTATAGGTAACCTCTGATAATTATGACTTATGTTAAATCAATCCGTAACTATCTTTTTGTTGAACAGTCCCACGTTTAATACCTTCATACAAATTACCCATCATATCTTTAAATAATTCTTGAAATCTTGTTTCATCTTGATCAGAATAGCCCTCAAATATAACGTTATCAATATTCTCTTCGTTGAAATAGTATATTTGATCTTCAACAACACCAACTGGGTATTTACATGCTTCTGCTTCTATTATTTCTACGCCTTTTCTTTCACATAGTTGACGTAAAAT
>OBUP01000133.1_pt1 | contig 35477 bp, 34 predicted proteins | sample 1475931 | NCBI WGS metagenome assembly OBUP01 (sample SAMEA2579953, study PRJEB22360) | human gut metagenome | biome: human gut; feature: human-associated habitat; material: faeces | place: Denmark | collected 2008/2010 | reverse complement strand
CTACAGTTATTCGCTTTTCTACCGTGCATTTTCGTTTCTATGTTCCATGTACCCCATGAAATAAAGTACTGAAGGTTTTAAAAGTCCATAGGGATATTTTGAATTTATGTTATAATTGTTGCGGCAACTGCCAAGTAAGGTGGTGTAACTATGGCTGAGAAACTAATTTCGTTGATTATCGCACCGCTACTTGTGGGTCTAGTACTTTTGCTAGTTGATCGTTGGTTAGACGATTAGCCGATAATCTAAGCAGTTGCCTTCTAACTCCAACGCTGAAGTCGCAACAGCGCAAAAAAAGCCCTCCTACCGCAAATAGGGGGGCTTTTTGGTGTAACTGTGCTGTTGAACTAATTTCGCTTCGCACCTTCAGTATAACATATTATTAAAAGAGGTCAACAAAAAAGAAGCAGATACGCCCTTCCCTTATTGCATGTTTTTTAGTACAATATTACTGCGAACGCATTAATAACCTGAGAAAGGAAACTTACCCACCATGCCTAGAAAAACCTTTGTATATCCACACCCTATCAACGCATACATTATCAAGCAACTAGGGATTACTGTAGAAGAATTTTGTGAATTACATGCTTTCTCTCAAGGAACTGTTTCTTCTTGGATTACTCGTAACAAAAAAATTGAAACACTTCCTATCTCATTTATTTATTCTCTTTCTTTGTCGGCCAGCAAGACTATGGATCAAGTATATTCAGATCTTCTAAAACTGCAAGACGATTATTTGCTGCACTTAGAACATCACAGACGAACTAAAAAAATTATTGATGAAAGATAGCTATATTATTTAGGGAGTTTTACTGTTGTTGATATATATGTGTACTTTTGTAAATGTAGACATTTACAATTGTGTAATTATTTAACTGATTATTACTTGCTATTTATTGATTCATAATAAAAATATGCACATGTGTACTTTTGTAAATTTACACATGTGCATATTTTTATTTTTTCATTTTCTTTCTCTCAATTTTTTTCAATTCTTTCTCTCGTAACATTGCTAACGTTTCTTGATATTTTTTATTCTCTTCCTTAGTCTTGTTTTTAACTGCTTCATATACAAGTTCAGCCATTAACTCATAAGTATAATGATATTCAGAAGTCGCTAACAATGCATCAAATTCTATTTTTTGATCAAGAGGCACACGTATTGTTCCCCTCTCATTAGCTAAGATATCCTTAGGTATGGTTTCAGCTCCACTGTAAGGTTGTTCTGGTCTAGGTGTTTCCTGATAAAGATTTTTATTTCTATTTCCTATTAGTGATGGTTTTCTATTTTCAGTCATGGTCTAATCTCCTTCTATTAAACTAATTCTTGTGACAAGTTCTTTAGTAATTGGTATTAATGTATCAATGTACATTTTACTATTCCAATAACCTTCTAATGTAACGCCATGTCTAGGGATGTTTTGTATTGGTTTTTTAAAAGGCAAAATATTCTCAAATACATTTTCCTTTCCAAAAATTGTATACGCATCATTAAGTGATGAAGTGTCAATACTACCGTTCTTAGTCATTTGATTAGGCAAAATACCTACAACTTCAAACTCTGCTCTTGTATTTTCTACTAAAGGTATTAAAGTATCTTCTAAAAATTCTTTTGCACCGTCTAAACTGTCGCTCTGAGTTTGAAATGCAATTAGTATATAATCACTAACATATGATACAGCTCTAACATAATCAGAAACCGTAGGCGGCGTATCAAAGAATATATAATCATAATTGTCTTTTAATGATTCAATCAATGAATTGAAATATTCATAGGCTTTGTCTTTCACTTCATAAAAATCAGGGTCTGTTTTATCAACTAATCCAAACTTTTTAGACAGAAACGTAGGGAAACTTTCTAAATCTGATGAAGATGGAATAAAATCTAAATTAGGTAAAACGTTGATAACTAGATCAGTAAGATTACCTTCAACGATACCAGCCATTAATGTTTTTTTAAATACAACAACTTCGTCTTCATAATAATTTTTTCGAGTTACGAACATACTTTTAGTTGTATTCGCTTGAGGGTCCATATCTATAAGTAAAACTTTTTTACCTGAAAAAGCTAACACAGATGGAAGTAAACGAACTAGGGAAGATTTACCTACGCCACCTTTTTGGTTACCTATACTAATTACTCTACACCTTTCTTCTAATAGATTAGCTAGTTGTTCAAACTCTTCTACTATAAGCTCTATCATGAAAGTTCCTCCTTTTTTTATGTGTAATTTTTCAAATTTACACATTTACATTTGTGTAAATCTCTATACTTAAATTATACAATAGACAATTTAAATAATCAATGTTTTTTTACACATTTACACATTTTTATTTGTGTAATTAGTAATATAATCAATAATGGTAGTCTTCCGCTATGTGTATTTTTACAAATGTGTAAATGTACACATATTTTTGTTTAACCTGATAATATTCAAAATTAGATATTTACACAAATACATTTTTGCACTTGTGTATTTGTGTACTTGTGTAAATATCGCGTTAAAATATTACTTTACAATCGAATTGTATTCCTGTAGTTTACAAGATAAGAATACGTGGACGATTGATAACACTTACATTCTAAAGGAGCTTTAAAATGGAAAATTTTCAATTTTACAAATCTAAAGAAATTTACAGAGAAAAATACTATCAAATGCCAAAAGTATTTTTCACAAATGAAGTTTACAAATCATTATCCAATGATGCAAAAATTGCATACATGCTTTTAAAAGATCGGTTTGACAATTCCGTTAAGAATAATTGGGTAGATAGTGAAGACAATGTTTATTTTATCTACACAGTTGCTGAATTAATGACTCTGCTAAATTGCAGAGAAGGAAAAGTATCAAAAATAAAAAAAGAGCTTGAAGCAGTTAATCTTCTTAAACAAAAAAAAGGTAGAGTAAAGAAAATTAATGGAAAAATAGAGACTACACCTAACCTACTATATCTCGGAAAACCTAACGTTACTTCAGAAGATGTTTTCAAAATCAATGAGGAACAAAACAATGTTAATCCTGTAATTGCGAAAATCGCAAATACAGAAAAAGTCAATAATATCAACGAAAATCCTGTAATTGCGAAAATCGCAAATACAGAAAAAGTCAATGATATCAACGAAAATCCTGTAATTGCGAAAATCGCAGACAATCTATTCTATACTTCTTATTTAGATACATTAGATACATTAGATACTAAAAAAGAAGCCTTGCAGCAACAATTATTGCTCGATCAGTTTTCAGAAGTTCAAGAGAACACTTTCCTAAGCAAAGATAGCTTAAAATTTATTGCTGCCTTTTCTAACACTATTCAAGAAGCCCATGAACAAGTAGGAACGATTATACGTGCTAAAACTAAAGTCGAAAAAGAATACAACATTGTTCTGATTGGAGAAAATTATCAAGATGAAATTGACAAATGTTTGCGACGAGTGATGCATAAAATCAAGACGGATTCTACTGTTAAAAGTCCTAAAGGCTTATTTTACAAGTCTTTTTACAATTTATTTGTTGAATGTGCAATAGAGAAAAAAAGTCAATTGAACAAGAAAAGTAATTCTAATACACCAGGAGTAATCACTCATAACTGGGTTGAAAATCAATAAAGTAGTTGTTTAGTATGAATTTAAATTTATGGAGGAAAATTATATGGCTTTTGAATCTGAAAATAAAAACGTAGAAAAAATAGTTGTGTCTAATAAAACGTATTATCTTGTTGGGACAAGTCACATTTCAGAGAATAGTGTTAAACTTGTTAAAGAGGTTATTGAAAGAGTTCAACCAGATACTGTTAGTATTGAGCTAGATAAAAAAAGATATGAAAAATACACTAACTCTAACCAATGGGGAAATACAGATATAATAAAAATTATTAAAGAAAAAAAATTAGTTGTTCTAATTTCCAATATTGTTTACAGTGCATATCAAAAAAAATTAGCAAATACTAAAGGAACTACTCAAGCTGGTGAATTAATTCAGGCAGTTAAAAGTGCTAAGGAAATAGGAGCAAACATTCAATTAATCGATCGTGATATCCAAGTTACTTTTAAAAGAATGTGGCGTCATTTAAGCTTTTTGGAAAAGCCAAAACTTTTTATGACATTTTTCACTGAATTTGATGATATTGAACAAGATAAATTAGAAGAGTATTTAGAGTCTGATAGTTTTGACAAAGTGTTTATTTCGTTATCAAAAAAATATCCTTCTCTGTATCAGGATATGATAACGGATAGAGATAATTATATGTCTACTAAATTGAAAAATAATTCAAGTCAAGTGAATGTTGTGGTGGTTGGGAAAGCTCATATGAAAGGAATTAAAGAGAAATTAGAAAAAAGAACAGAGTTTTCCTTAGATAATTTAAATGAAATTCCACCAAAAAAATTAAGTACTAAATTATTAGAATTTTCTTTACCTGCAATTATCATTATTCTTTTAGTTCTCTCTTTGGTTTCGGGATTCGAAGTAGGCGTATCACAAATACTAAAATGGTTAGTATGGAATGGGGGACTAGCAGCATTATTCACATGTTTTGCTTTAGCTAATCCATTAACAATTTTAACTTCTTTTATAATGGCTCCAGTTGGCGCACTAAGTCCGGTATTATCAGTAGGAATGTTTTCAGCCCTAATGGAAGCTAGTATAAAAAAACCTACGGTCAATGATTTTATGAATGCACAAGACGATATTTCATCAATTAAATCGATTTACAAAAATAGATTGTTAAAGGTGGGTTTAATCTTTGTGTTAGCTAGTGCAGGTGGGGCAATAGGTAATATTATCGGGGGAATAGAATTATTTAAGAATTTAATTTAATTAATAAACTAGGAGGAATTTAATTTATGAAGAAGAGAACGATGCTTTCATTTTTTTGTGTAAGTATGCTAGTTTTGATTTTAGGGGCTTGTAATGGAAAAGAAGGAACAAAAAATAACTCTAAATCAAAAGAAGTTGAGCAAGTAGCTACTTTTTCAGCTATGACACCTGTTCAAAGTTTAGACCCAGCAACAGCAGTGGATCAAACAAGTATTACATTGTTGGCCAACGTAATGGAAGGGTTGTACCGATTAGATGAAAAAAATCAACCACAACCAGCAATTGCAGCTGGGCAACCAAAAATATCCAATAATGGTAAAACATATACAATTGTGATTCGAGACGGTGCAAAATGGGCCGATGGAACAGATATTACTGCTGATGATTTTGTAACGGCATGGCAAAGAGTGGTAGATCCAAAAACTGCTTCTCCTAGCGTTGAGCTTTTCTCTGCTATAAAAAATGCTAAAGAAATTGCTTCAGGAAAACAACCGAAAGAAACGTTGGCAGTAAAAAGTAATGGCAATAAAACGATAGAAATTGAGTTAGAAAAACCCACACCATATTTTACAGATTTATTAGCATTAACAGCGTACTATCCTGTACAGCAAAAAGCGATTAAAGAACATGGAAAAGACTATGGCACTTCACAAAAATCAATTGTAACAAATGGGGCATTTAACTTAACAAGTTTAGAGGGAGTGGGAACTTCTGATAAGTGGACGATTTCTAAAAATAAGGAGTACTGGGATCAAAAAGAGGTTTCAATGGAGAAAATTAACTTCCAGGTAGTTAAGGAAATTAACACAGGGATTAATCTTTATAATGATGGCCAGTTAGACGATACCCCAGTTACAGGGGAATATGCTAAACAGTATAAAGATAACAGAGAATTTTCCACTACTTTAATGGCTAATACCATGTATTTAGAGTTGAATCAACGGGAAAAAAATTCAATTCTACAAAATAAAAACGTTAGAAAAGCCATTAGTTATGCAATAGACAGAAGTAATTATGCTAAAAACATTTTAGATAATGGTTCTATTTCTGCTATGGGTGTTGTTGCTAAAGACGTTGCTTTTGATCCTAGTACAAAAAAAGATTTTGCTAACAAAATGTTGGTGCATTTTGATACAGAAAAAGCGCAATCCTATTGGAATAAAGCGAAAAAAGAATTAAATATAAAAGAACAAGTAACTTTAAACATTTTAACCAATGAAGAAGAAACAACCAAAAAAGCAGCTGAATACATTCAAGGACAATTAGAAGAAAATCTAAGAGGTTTAAAAATTACGATAACACCAGTTCCTGCAAATGTACAAATAGAGCGAGTTATGAAACATGATTTTACTATTAGTCTAAGTGGCTGGCAGGCAGATTATCCTGATCCTATGAGTTTTTTAGGTAACTTTGAAAGTAACAGTGTGTTAAATTTTGGAGGTTATAGCAATACTAAATATGATGAATACTTAAAAGATACCTCAGATAAACGTTGGAAATCTCTAAAAAAAGCAGAAGAATTACTACTTGAGGATGCGGGAGTAGTTCCATTTTTACAAGTAGGTAATTCTAAATTATTAAAGTCAACGATGAAAAATATTGAGACGCATTCGATAGGTGCAAAATATGATTACAAAAAGATGAAACGACTAGAGTAACTACTCTAGTCGTTTGGTTATTTTCTTTTCGTTTAGTTTTATATGGTTATTTTCTTTAGTAATTAAAGTATCTGGTTTATTCATAGAGCCATTATTTTTTTTTGAGATCATTAAATAAATGTTATCTTTCATTAATTTTGCTAGCTCGACATTTTCTAAGTCTCCTAATAGATCGACATATTTAATTGAGTTATTTAAAGAATCCATGTTGTTTGTTAAAAAGTAACCAACTAAATTATAAGTTATTAAATAATTTAGTTTATACTTATATGACGGGAATTTTTGCAATAAATCATTGTAGATATTCAGAACTTCTGTACAACTTTCAAAATCTCGGTTTTGAACGAGTTTAGTAGTAATGTTTTCAAGTAAATAGTATGCTGCTTCACTAGTAACTGTTGGAGCGTTTGAATCTAATGGAAATAGACTAGATAGAAACGGTTGCAATTCTTTGTAAGAAAATACAAGAGATAGATTAGTAACAATTTTATAGTCGTAAAGAGTAAACTTTTGTTTTGATAAAATCATTTTTTTTAACTCAGATAAATCTTGTGAGTCTGTAGGGACAATTCTTGAATCGTATTCAGAACATTGGATTTTTATTATTAAGTAAAGATTCCAATATATTATAGAATGTTCTTTTAGCTCTATAGACTTTTTGTATAATTTGTAAATGTAGTCTTTATTTTCTTTTTCGGTATTATTCTGGAATATATCAAACAATGAATTTAAGTCTTCGTCGTAAGGAGAAATAAATTCTTCTTTAGCATAATGAATTATTTCTAAGATACTCATCATGCTTCTATCTGATAAAACAGGTAAATCTTTAACTTTGAGATCATGCGTGTTGTGTACCTCAAAAGAAGAGGCAGCTCTTTTTTTGAATATTCCTTCATAAAATTCTTCTTGAGTAAAATTATAGAGTTTTCGCTGTTCTTTGAATAGTTCGTAAAGAAACATTTTGAAATACTCCTTCCGAGGCGCAAAAAAGTGCATTCGTAGAATGATTTTTTGGTTTTTTTATTATGTAATAACTTTTTTTGATAAAAAAGCGCAAATTTTTGCATTTTTGTTTATTTTTATTTTAATCTATGCTATTATTAATTTGTAAGTTAAGTTTAAATAAGAGGAGAGCTATTAGAATGAGCAAACGAGCTATGAAAAAAATTATTCCATTGATAACTTTATTTGTTGTCACACTTGTAGGATAATTAGTTTAGAATCTCGTAGTTACCTTGATATAGCAATTATCTGAGAGATAAATCTTTTTACTTTTTTAAACTTAGTGCGATATAAAGGCAACTTACAAGACAATTAACAAAATAAGAACCGACTGCCATAGGACGGGAATCCTAGAGGACAGTTAAACAATTCATGCTATACCCATGAACTATACTCGGTTCTCGTTTGTTGCAACATTAGTTACAACGTATAGTATAACAATTTTTTATGTAAAATTCTAGACTTTTTTAAACTCCTTTATTTGTCTAGGAAAAGTTTTTACAGTGAATTGTTTTAATTAGTTGTATAAATGTTGGAGCAGCGGGGAATGTATACAGTTCATGTATATATTCCCCGCTTTTTTGTTGTCTGTTAACTTGTTGAAAAAATAAAAAACCAAGTAGCAAGCATTCTCATTTTCTAAAAATGATCCGCTTGTGGGATAATTCAATGCTTTCACGCATTGTTTGTACTGGAACTACTCGTAAGAGCCGTGCAAACAAACCGTGTTGCATGGCTCTTTTTCTACTTGGTTCAGAAAGTAGGTGAATCAATGATTGAACTGAAAGCAACAGATTTGAACCGTATTACGTGTCAACTGACCTTGTTTAATCGACAAAGGTTTAAATTGTACAACGGCACAACAGAACGCATTGTATATGATTTTTCAGGAAGAAATCTGTTGATCAATCCTGTGAGTTTTGAAACGGATCAAGACATGGAACATTTCTTTCGACAAGTAAAACTGATTTATTTTGATGGAAAAGTAGTCGGTTATCGCGGCTGCTCGGAACTTCCGTTAAAACTTGAATGTAGAGCGTTCCAAAAAATGGTTAAACGACAAAAGATGTTACTCAATGCACCATTCAACTATAAGGTTTTTGAAGAAAATGAATTTAGGGAATGGTGTGAGAAAATGAGAAGCTATAAGTAGTGAATTTGGTTTTTTATACTTGGTCTTTTTGTTTGTTAGTTTTAACTAACATGCGCAATTTACCAATAGCTAGGTTAGCTATCGAAAAAGGATGCAGAAAAGCACACGGACACGAAGGTGCAAACTGGCTACACGTCAACTTTTTTGCAGAATTTGGGAGATCCTTAAAAAAAGAATACTACAGGACTTATCTAGTCAATCAGCGTGTCTTTAAAGGTCTAGGTAAGGATAAACTACCTAAAGTACGGTCAGAATAAAGGCGGTACGTGATTATGGGTGTGACACAGTAACTAAAAAGATTTCGTGCGACGATCTTTTGTTTTAAAGGGAGCCAGATACTTTTTTAGAGTTTGGGGTTGCTACCGCTACAAACCCTGCGATCAGTAAAATCTGTAGAAAAATTGCTAAAAAGCTAGCAAACAAAAGGATCAAGTAAAACGAGGATATTTACCATAAAACCAATAGGAGGAAAGTGAACATGAAGACATAGGAGTGTTTTTCTAAGGGTTCCAAGGGTAATATTTTTTTAATAATGAAGGCTTTGTTACTATGTTCTTGAGGTGAGAAAATATGACAAAAAAAGTGCAAAATATCTGGCGTAAAGAAATGTTGGCATTGATGAATGAAGACGCAGACTGGTATAGGAATGAAGATACCGAGCGTTTTAAACGAATACAAGAACTTGCAAAAAAGATAGAAACAGCAAGCACCAGACAATTTTCTTCTCATATTAGCAAGGAAAGATTTGAAGCCTATCAAAGAATGGGTTTACAGTTTAAAGAAATAGCAGAAGAATTCCATATAACAACTACAGCGTTACAACAATGGCGTAAAGACAATGGGTATCCCATTTACAATAAAAATAATAAGAAATGAGGAAAGCAAAATGAAAAAGTTCGCAAGTGCAGGGTTAAGTATTTTAGTCGCAACAGGGGTAGCAGGTATTGGGGGAAATGAAGTACAGGCAGCAGAACAAGCGCAACCAAAAACACCTGAAAACAGTTCTACAGAACAACCAACAGTGAAAGCTACACAAACAACGGAGCAAGCCATTACTGAAAAACAGCAACAAGTAACAGAGAAACAAGCAATTGTCGATCAAAAACAACAAGTTGCTGATACTGCGAAGAAAGAAAAAGACACCATTGATCAATCTGTTAAAGACCAACAAGCAGTGGTCGATCAAAACAAAGACGCATTGGATCAAAGTCAACAAGCAGTGACTGACCAACAAGCAGTTGTAGACGAAGCTAAGAAAGTTGTGGATGAAGCAACACCTTCAGCTATTGAAAAAGCCAAAGACCAAGTGGCTACGGATACACAGGCAGTTGATGACCAACAAAAAGTAGTGGATCAAGCTCAAACAGACGTTAACCAACAACAAGCGGTTGTCGAAGAAAAAGCAAAAGAAACGAATGCTGCTAAAGTACAAAATGATAAAGATCAACAAGCAGTAACAGCTGCGAAACAAGAACAAGCCAAGCTTGAAGAATTAGCAAAAAATGCGGAAGCGGAAAAAGCAAAGACAGAAAAAGAACAAGCAGCAAAAGAAGCTGAATTGGCTAACAAACAGAAAGAAGAAGCCAAAGCAAAAGATCAAAAGACGAAGGATGATCAAGCAGTCGCAGACCAACAAACCGTTGTGACAACTAGTCAAGAGAAAGTTGCAGACGCAAAAGCAGATACCGCTGCGAAACAGGCAGATTTAACTGCGAAAGAAAATGCGTTAAAAGACAAGCAAGCAGAAACAAAGCAAGCGCAGAATACTTTAGATAGCTCAAAAGAAGAGTTGAAAGGGCATAAAGGGATTAACTTGCCACCTAAGTTTAGTGCAGATTACGATACAAAATTAAGTGCTGAAGAAATAGCTACTCTTGAAAAAACGGCACTAGAAATGAACAAGAATTTTCCAACGAGCAAAGAAGATGAAAAAAATAAAGACGTGATGTGGGATATTCAACATTTAAGTGCAGATCAGAAAAAAGAACTAAGTGTATACACAACAGAATTATTAAATGATGTGCGAAAAAAATTGGGTCTTTCTCAATTAAGTGTATCAGACCAATCAATTAAATTTGCTTGGGATGTTGCGAAATATTCTGATACCGGAGAATACATGCATGATGTGACAGCCATTAATAAAGCCGCTAAGGAAAATGGCTTTAAAGAATATCCTGGAATGAATTACTATGAAAACCTAGGTGGGGGGTATTACGAAACTGAAAATGGTAAAGTTTCTAAATATACTCTCCAAGAAAGTATCCGCAAAATGCTTGTCAATATGTTGTTTGATGATGGCCGCTTAGGTTATAGCCATTTACATTCTTTATTACAAGACGGAAAAACAGCATTAGGCGTTTCACTATCTGGTGAAAAAAATTCTATTTCTCCTAAGATTCATATTATTTCTTATGGTAAAGAAAAACTGGAGGATAGTAGTCAATACCAAAACGGCGAAGTGGCAAGCATGAAATCTAAAGAAGAATTACAACAAGAGATAGCTAGCAACCAAGAAAAATTAGCTACCGCTCAACAAGCAGAATCAGACGCACAACAAGCAAGAAGTGCAAGTCAGCAAGCCTTAAATACAGCCAAAACAACACAAGCAACAGCAGAAAAAGAACTGTCTGTTCATAAAGCGACATTGGCTAATCTTCAAGCAGTTGCGACTAAGAGTACGACAAACTATGAAGAAAAAGTACGACAAACTGCAACGGCAGAAAAAAGCCTTCAACAAACAAAAGATCAATTAGCGACAATCAATGAGTTAATTCAGAATCGAGCTGCTGTTTTAGAAAAAGCGAAAACAAACGTTTCGGAAGCACAAGCAATTGAACAAACGTCTGCTAAAGTGCTGAAAGAAAAACAAGAAGCCCAAAAAGCAGAAGAAAACACATTGGATAGTTTGAAGGAAGTATTGAATTTAGCAAAAGAAAATTTAAATCAAAAACAAGTTGCGCTTAAAACAAGTACACGTTCATTGGCTCGTTTAGAAAATGCTCAACCAACATACGAAAAAGCATTAAACGAGTTAAACAAAGCAGAAGCGGCAGTGGTCCAAGCACAAGAAGCCTATGAAAATTCTCTGAAATCATTGGAGGAACTTAAAGAACAACAAGCCGTTGCTACACTTGCTTATGCACAAGCACAAGAAGACCTGTCTAATGCGAAGTTAGAGCTACAGCAATACCAAGGTGTATTAAGAGACTTAGAAGCACAACAAGCCGAACAGCGCCGACAAGAAGCGTTGCAAGAACAAGTAGCAAAAGAGCAACAACGCCTTGAACGAGAAGCAAAACAAAACCAAACGTTAGTAGCAAGTGCTACTTCAGCAGACAAAACACATGGTCTCCAACAGTTATCTTTTTCTGAACAAAAAGAACAGCCAAAAGCACAAGCATTAACTCGTCTCGAATCTCGTAAGACGAAACAAGTAGCAAAAGCACCAGAATCCTTACCACATACAGGAGAACAACAAAGTATCTGGTTGACAATTGTTGGATTATTGATGGCAGCAGGTGCGATTAGTTTCAAGAACAAAAGACGAAAAAATAATTAAAAGAATATCGGAATAAAGGAGGAGCGAAATATTTCGCTCCTTTTTTTGTTATAAGGAGCTGTAAAGAAATGAATTCAAAAAAAGAGTTAGAACCCACGTGGGGTGAGTTGATTTTTGGCGGTCTACTCGTCATGCTTTTCATTTTTATGCTTGGATATATGTTAATAGGAATTTTCAAGTCATTGGAGACTTCTTTGAAGGATACGAAGCAGGAGACAATCCTTCGCTCAGCATACGAAAATAATGAAAATACCGATTATGTACTGAAGGAAACGATCCTCTTGCAAGCCATTTCTGCGGAAAGTAGTAGTCTAACTAAAAATAAAAAAGAAGGGAATTCTAAGATTGGAAAGTTTTTCATACGAGACACAGAAGAGATAACTAATGAACAAGTACCAAAACAAGAGTTCTATTATTTTGTTGCATCGAAAGACGGCATTCAAAAGAAAAATTTCAAAGAAGAAACGGGAGAGGAATTAACTAGTAAAAACGTATTCTTTAAAGAAATTTCAGCAAGTGAACAACCAAAAATAGAAATAAAAGTAAAAGAATTCTCTAAAAGAGATTTAGAGAATGAGCGGCGATCTATTGGCCTAGAAGAAAAATCTTACACCATTTATTTACATGAAGAAGATTTCAAGATTTTATCAAAATAGGTTTTATTTAGTAAAAAGAAAGCTACCTAATTGGGGTTAGGTAGCTTTTTGAAAAGTAAAATGAAAAATATGTTAAAGTACTTATCTTATAACATAAAGTAAAACAGTTGTCAAAAAGAAAGGGTGAGAAAAGTATGGCTTGTGTACGAGCACCGTGTGATAGGAATCGCTATCTACAAGGAAAAAAAACATGTTAAAAATATATTTTATGAGGAGAATGATACATGAATCAACAGACAGAAGTAAAGAAGCGTTTTAAAATGTACAAGGTAAAGAAGCATTGGGTTGTAGCTCCTATTCTTTTTCTAGGCGTGTTAGGAGTTGTAGGATTAGCTACTGATAATGTACAAGCCGCGGAATTAGATACGCAACCAGGATCAACGACAGTGCAACCTGATAATCCCGATCCGCAGGTAGGTAGTACAACGCCTAATACGGCAGTATCTGAAGAATCTGCAGTACAAAAAGACACTACTTCTCAACCGACCAAAGTAGAAGAAGTAGCGTCTGAAAAAAATGGAGCTGAACAGAGTTCAGCTACCCCAAATGATACCACAAACGTCCAACAACCAACAGTAGGAGCTGAAAAATCAGCACAAGAACAACCAGTAGTAAGCCCTGAAACAACCAATGAACCTCTAGGGCAGCCAACAGAAGTTGCACCAGCTGAAAATGAAGCCAACAAATCAACGTCCATTCCTAAAGAATTTGAAACACCAGACGTTGACAAAGCAGTTGATGAAGCGAAAAAAGATCCGAACATTACTGTCGTTGAAAAACCAGCAGAAGACTTAGGTAACGTTTCTTCTAAAGATTTAGCTGCAAAAGAAAAAGAAGTAGACCAACTACAAAAAGAACAAGCGAAAAAGATTGCCCAACAAGCAGCTGAATTAAAAGCCAAAAATGAAAAAATTGCCAAAGAAAATGCAGAAATTGCGGCAAAAAACAAAGCGGAAAAAGAGCGTTATGAAAAAGAAGTCGCTGAATACAACAAGCATAAGAACGAAAACAGCTATGTCAATGAAGCGATTAGTAAAAACCTAGTGTTCGATCAATCTGTCGTGACGAAAGACACTAAAATTTCGTCGATTAAAGGCGGAAAATTTATCAAAGCAACTGATTTTAATAAAGTAAATGCAGGGGATTCAAAAGATATCTTTACAAAATTACGGAAAGATATGGGCGGGAAAGCTACTGGCAACTTCCAGAATTCCTTTGTAAAAGAGGCAAATCTTGGGTCTAATGGTGGGTATGCGGTTCTTTTAGAAAAAAATAAACCAGTGACAGTGACCTATACAGGACTAAACGCTAGTTATTTAGGACGTAAAATTACAAAAGCAGAATTTGTTTATGAACTACAATCCTCACCAAGTCAAAGTGGTACACTCAATGCAGTATTTTCAAATGATCCGATTATCACGGCTTTTATTGGTACAAACAGAGTCAATGGTAAGGATGTTAAAACACGCTTAACAATTAAGTTCTTTGATGCGTCAGGTAAAGAAGTACTACCAGATAAAGATAGTCCATTTGCGTATGCGCTGTCTTCTTTAAATTCAAGTTTAACGAATAAAGGTGGCCATGCGGAATTTGTTTCTGATTTTGGGGCGAACAATGCGTTCAAATACATTAATGGCTCATATGTGAAAAAACAAGCAGATGGAAAATTTTACTCACCGGAAGATATTGACTATGGCACAGGACCTTCTGGATTGAAAAATAGTGATTGGGACGCTGTAGGTCACAAGAATGCGTACTTTGGTTCAGGTGTAGGTCTAGCCAATGGGCGTATTTCCTTTTCTTTTGGTATGACAACAAAAGGAAAAAGTAATGTGCCTGTATCTAGTGCGCAATGGTTTGCTTTTAGTACCAACTTAAATGCAAAATCTGTAACACCGAAGAGACAATTTAATAGTCCTAAAGAACCAGAAAAAGCAACGATTGAATTTAATGGATACAAAGCCAATGTCGTTCCTGTTCTTGTTCCGAATAAAGAAGTCACTGATGGCCAGAAAAATATCAATGATTTAAATGTGAAACGTGGCGACTCTTTACAATACATTGTGACAGGGGATACGACAGAACTTGCCAAAGTAGATCCAAAAACAGTAACAAAACAAGGGATTCGAGATACCTTTGATGCAGAAAAAGTGACGATTGATTTATCCAAAGTGAAAGTTTATCAAGCAGACGCAAGTCTAAACGAAAAAGACTTAAAAGCTGTTGCTGCAGCAATTAATTCAGGAAAAGCCAAAGACGTGACCGCTTCTTATGATCTTCATTTAGATCAAAACACCGTCACAGCAATGATGAAAACCAACGCAGACGGTTCCGTTGTTTTAGCAATGGGGTATAAATATTTACTTGTCTTGCCGTTTGTAGTGAAAAATGTAGAAGGCGATTTTGAAAATACAGCTGTTCAAGTGACAAACGATGGTGAAACGGTAACAAATACAGTGATTAACCATGTGCCAGGTAGTAATCCTTCCAAAGATGTAAAAGCAGATAAAAACGGTACAGTTGGCAGTGTTTCTCTACATGATAAAGATATTCCGTTACAAACAAAAATTTATTATGAAGTGAAATCTTCCGAACGTCCAGCCAACTATGGCGGAATCACAGAAGAATGGGGCATGAATGATGTGTTGGACACAACCCATGATCGTTTCACAGGGAAATGGCACGCTATTACGAACTATGACCTTAAAGTAGGGGACAAAACGCTAAAAGCAGGAACAGATATTTCTGCCTACATTCTTTTAGAAAATAAAGACAATAAAGACTTGACGTTTACGATGAATCAAGCATTATTGGCCGCCTTAAATGAAGGAAGCAATAAAGTAGGCAAACAAGCTTGGTCTGTGTATCTGGAAGTCGAACGGATCAAAACAGGTGATGTAGAAAACACGCAAACAGAAAACTACAACAAAGAGCTTGTTCGTTCTAATACGGTGGTGACACATACGCCTGATGATCCAAAACCAACTAAAGCCGTTCATAACAAAAAAGGGGAAGATATTAACCATGGAAAAGTTGCTCGTGGTGATGTTCTTTCTTATGAAATGACCTGGGACTTAAAAGGGTACGATAAAGACTTTGCTTTTGACACAGTCGATCTTGCGACAGGCGTTTCTTTCTTCGATGATTATGATGAAACGAAAGTGACACCAATCAAAGACTTACTTCGTGTCAAAGATTCTAAAGGGGTAGATATTACGAACCAGTTCACGATCTCTTGGGACGATGCCAAAGGCACGGTGACAATCTCTGCCAAAGACCCACAAGCCTTTATTCTAGCGTATGGTGGGCAAGAATTGCGTGTAACGCTCCCTACAAAAGTCAAAGCCAATGTTTCTGGGAATGTTTATAATTCAGCGGAGCAAAATACATTTGGTCAACGAATCAAAACCAATACCGTTGTCAACCATATTCCAAAAGTGAACCCTAAAAAAGACGTGGTTATTAAAGTCGGTGACAAACAAAGTCAAAATGGCGCTACAATCAAATTAGGGGAGAAATTCTTCTATGAATTCACAAGTAGTGACATTCCTGCAGAATATGCGGGACTTGTGGAAGAATGGTCGCTTAGTGACAAACTAGACGTCAAACATGACAAATTTAGTGGCCAATGGTCTGTGTTTGCCAATTCTAATTTTGTTTTAGCAGACGGAACCAAAGTGAATAAAGGGGATGACATTTCGAAACTATTCACGATGACCTTTGAACAAGGGGTAGTGAAAATCACGGCCAGTCAAGCCTTTTTAGATGCGATGAATCTAAAAGAAAACAAAAACGTTGCACACTCATGGAAAGCGTTCATTGGTGTAGAACGAATTGCGGCAGGAGACGTTTACAACACAATCGAAGAATCTTTCAACAATGAGAAGATTAAAACGAATACGGTAGTCACGCATACGCCAGAAAAACCACAAACGCCACCAGAAAAAACAGTGATTGTACCACCAACACCAAAAACACCGCAAGCACCAGTAGAGCCATTAGTGGTAGAAAAGGCAAGTGTAGTGCCAGAATTGCCGAAAACAGGCGAAAAACAAAATGTCTTATTAACAGTAGCTGGTAGCTTAGTTACAATGCTTGGTTTAGCAGGCTTAGGATTTAAACGTAAAAAAGAAACAAAATAATTGAAGACGAAAAGAAGGACGAACTGATTGTCCTTCTTTTTTTAGTTATGGAGGGGAAAAATTGGAAGCAGTAGTAGAAAGAGAGGCAAAGGGGATGAAAGAAATTGCCATCCAAGAAAAAGATTTGACCTTACAGTGGAGAGGAAACACAGGTAAGTTAGTTAAAGTTCGATTGAAAAATACACGTGCAATGGAAATGTGGTACAACAAACAAATTACCGAAGAAAACATTCAAGAGATCACCACGTTGAATATTATAAAAAATGGAAAATCTTTGGCATTAGAAGTATATCCAGAAAAAAGTATCTATGTGAAACCAAATTTAGGCAGAATCAATGTGCCTGTCTTTTTTATCAAAACACCTATTAATAGAGGGATTTTTGAAGAGATCTTCGGCGAAACTTTAAAATCATAAATAAAAAATTATTTGGAGGAAATTACAATGAAAAAAATTATTTTATCAAGCTTGTTTAGTGCAGTACTAGTATTCGGTGGCGGAAGTATAACAGCATTCGCTGACGATTTAGGACCAACAGATCCAGCAACTCCACCAATTACCGAACCAACTGATTCTAGTGAACCTACGAATCCTACTGAGCCGGTGGATCCTGCAGAACCGCCAGTAATACCAACTGATCCAACAGAACCTAGCAAGCCAACCGAGCCTACAACACCGAGTGAGCCAGAAAAGCCAACAGAACCAACAACGCCAATTGATCCTGGAACGCCGGTTGAACCGACTGAACCAAGCGAGCCAACAGAACCTAGTCAACCAACCGAGCCTACAACACCAAGCGAACCAGAAAAACCTGTTACTCCAGAACAACCGAAAGAACCAACTCAACCAGTGATTCCAGAAAAACCAGCAGAACCAGAAACACCAAAAACTCCTGAACAGCCCACTAAACCAATAGACGTAGTCGTTACACCTAGTGGAGAAATTGATAAAACGAATCAATCGGCAGGAACACAACCAAGTATTCCTATTGAAACAAGCAACTTAGCGGAGGTAACACATGTACCAAGTGAAACTACTCCAATTACAACAGAAGCTGGGGAAGAAATTGTAGCAGTAGATAAAGGTGTTCCGTTAACCAAAACACCAGAAGGATTAAAACCAATTAGCAGCTCGTATAAGGTTTTACCTAGCGGAAACGTTGAGGTAAAAGCAAGTGATGGAAAAATGAAAGTATTGCCACATACAGGAGAGAAATTCACACTCCTTTTCTCTGTATTGGGAAGCTTTTTTGTATTAATTTCAGGATTCTTTTTCTTTAAAAAGAATAAGAAAAAAGCTTAATCAGAAAGAGTAATTTCGATAAATTTCTGTGAGGAAAGGAGGTGCTTTGCTTGTTTATTTTATTTACTACAAAGCAAAGTCATGTATTACTAAATGAATTAGGGTTTAATAGAAAAATTGACCTGGTACAAGGTATTGAACAGTTAACAAAAATCAATGCGGCTTTAAAAAAATCGACGGATCGAATTCTAATTACGTATGAGATTTATTACAACGTGACAGACGAGAAAGCTTTTGTAAGAGAAACAATGACTTTGCCGGTAGTTGAGGAAACTGTCCTCCAAAACATGGTACAGACTGTAGAAACCAATGAAGAAGTAAGACAAGAAGATTTAGAAGCGTTTCTTCACCTGTTCAAAAGAAATGTGAGTAATAAGCCGAAGAGAGTAGGCCGTTCAACAGGTTCTTTAAAAAAGAAAGCAGAAAAGCAACAAAAATCAACTGTTTTTACAACAATTTCTCGCTATAGCTATTTCTCAGTGGCTTTACTTATATTTTTAGCAGTAGGTGTTTTTACAGGTGCGTCATTTGGTTCTCAAAGTAAACCAACGAGCCAAAATGATTCTAAGTTAGAGGAACGATTAATACATTTACAAGAACAAGTACATGAACAACCACAAGTTGATGTTGTTGCTCGGTTTTTCTTATCTAGTCTGTACTCTGGTGAAGAGAGTGACAAAGCCACGCAAAAGCAAGTTAAAAAGTATGTTTCTGAAGGAGTACTCAAAGAGATTAAGGGGTCTAAAGAACAAATAAGAACGCTATTTCTTTGGGAATCAAAAAAAGAAGGCAACCAATGGCTCCTTACGTACGTCGTTACCTTGAAAGTGGCTAAAGAAGAAACTGAAATTCGTCAAATGAAAGTGGCTATGGAAAAGAAAAACAATAATTATCAAGTAACAGAACTTCCAGAAGAAAAAGAATTTACTATTAATGAATAATAATTAAGGAGGCAATTCTATGAAATATGAACGTCCATTAAAAAGAGAGTCACAAATCAAGGAGTTTGAGTTAGGCACGCACGCGGCAGTAATTGAAAAAGTTCAAAAGAAACGGTCTCAAAAAGGGAATGATATGTTTTTACTCTCTCTTTTGGGAAAAAGTAACGAAAAAGGGGTTTATTTTCTTACCTTCGGGAATGATTATACTGAAGATAATTTACGCTATATTTTAGCCAGTATCCAAGACAACGGTGTAGAGATTCCAGACGTTGATTTTGGCTATAATCGAGAAACTTTTGAATTTCTGAAAGGTAAAGATGTCTATATTCAGGTTGAAGAACAAGAGTATAAAGGGAAAGTTAAACATGCGGTAACAAATTTTTTAACTCAGGATGAATTTGAAGAAAGCGAAGAAATGGAGTTTTCAGAAAGCAATACTGAAGAAGATTGGTAAAATAAGCCATTTCTTAGAATATAAAAACTGAAGGAGAGACAAAACTATGGATATAGTCACAAAAATTATTACACTAATTGGAGGAATCATTGGACTTGTTTCAGCAGTTAGTATTATGTTTGGCGTGAAAGAAATTCGTTCAGGTATGTCGAATGATGATCCACGTACGCTTGATAAAGGAATAGAAAAAGTAGTTGTTGGTGGGGCTGTTATTTTAGCAATTGGTGGGGTAGTCGCCTATGTTATTACACAGGTAGGAGCTATTCGTTTTTAAAAGGAGGAAAAAATGAAGCTATTAGTAGAAATGATAGTCAATGGTCAAACTGAATGGGAAGTTGTAGAAGAAGAAAATGCGCCACAGGCAATTATTCAGAGTCGAGGAGACTTTTCATTTGATGAGAATGGAGAGCTCATTGTCAATGATGATGAAATAAGTTATACAGGCGTGTTTGAGGTTTGCGAGACTAACTTATTGGATTTCACTGTTAAGGAAGCAGAAATCCATAGATTTTATCACAAAAAATTAGAAAAGCTAGGGATAAATCCTCTAACGTTTGAAAACTCGCAAGAAATAGCTAACTGAGCGGAGGGGAAGCAATGAACATTCCAAAAGGAACGACCGATCAGCTATTTAAAAGTTTAGCTGAATACAATCCAACAACGAATGAAGCCATGTCTAAAATAGCGAAAGTCCTAGTCCCTTTAGGAATCGCTATTTTAGGCATTCTTTTTATGATTGAATTATCGAATACCCAAAAGAAATTTCAATCAGAAGACGGTGGTTTGACAATCGAGATATTAACTAACATTGCATTGAAGTATGTGATCGCGTACGTCTGTATTATGGGTTCTGGCTACATTATTGATGGCATTGTCTGGTTTACAATTCAAGCAGCCAAATGGATTAATTCCATTGTAACAGCGACAGGAACAAGTGAAGCAATTCCACAAATGGGGAAAGTCTCCTGGTGGGCAAAACCTCTCGTAGGACTATTTGAATTTTTGACATATTTCTTTTTATGGTTATCTGGTGTAATCGCAGATGTCCTTATATTCTTACGCGGAATACAATTGTATATGATTAAAGCACTTGCGCCTTTGTTTGTGGCGTTTTTTGTTCATGATGAATTACGTTCGATTGCCATGGGCTATATCAAACAGATTATGGCTTATGCGCTTCAAGGGACGTTGTTAGTTCTATTGATTGGCCTAATTCCAATCCTAACGGCGAATGATTTCCTTTCTTCTGCTTCATTTGAAGGAGGAATTTGGGCTGCAGCTAGTGCGTTTATTATAAATATGATGACGTATTGTGCGTTAATTTTAAAATATGTGGCAGTGATTATGCTTCTGGTTGGTTCACAAGGATTTGCCAAACGATTAGTAGGAGCGATGTAAAATGGCGATTAGTTCAGAATTCTATAAAGATTTGTCAAAAGTAGAGAAAAAAATCTGGGGAATTACAGTCAGAGAATTTAAAGCGTATGTTTGCTTTGTTTTTATAGGGATACTTCTTCTGTTAGAAGTATTTTTTTTGCCTGATCTTTTATTTATGGTTTGTGCGTTAGTCACCTCGTTTGCGTTAGGGTGGTATCCCGTTTTATTAATGATGAATAAGTGGAAAGAAGTAAAAAGAGCTTTTTACTTACGCTTTTATTATGAGGAGCGAACCTTTCAGGCTGGGAAAATAAGGAGGTATCAAAAGGATGAATTTGTTCAAAAAGAAACAATCAAAGAAACAGACGTTATCTAGTAACGTTGAAAAAGTAGATAAAAAAGTCAAAAAACGTGTACAGCAACAAGCAAATCCTACCGTACAAGAGAGTATTTTTTATACGAGTCAGTTTGAAGAAGGGCTCATGCACATTGTAGAGGATGAGTTTTCTAAATGCTATAAACTTGGAGAAGTGGACTACGAAATTGCTGTAGAAGAAGATCAATTAAACACGGTAATGGGGTATGCAGAAGGGTTAAATACACTAGACAAAAACTCTCGGTATCAGCTGCTGGTTGTTAATAAAAGAGAAGAAGAGTCGTTGATGGAAGACGCTTTGTTGGCGTATCAGGGAGATCACTTAGATAACTACCGTCAAGAAATCAATGAAATTATTACGAAGCAGTATGAACAAGACGAGCGAAACTTTAAGATTGAAAAATATGCTATTTTCACCACAAAAAGTTCGTCCATGAAACAAGCCAACAAAGAGTTAGAAGGAATCATGCAGAACTTTGCTAATCGTTTTGAAGCCAACCAAATTAAATTAGAGGTAACCCCAATGACTGGCTTAGAGCGATTGTCTTTGTTCAGCTATTTTTTGCGCCACGGACAATATTTTGGCACAAGCTATCAAGATATTGCCGTATCAGGGCTAACGTCTAAAGCGTTTATTGTTCCAAGTAAAATCAAGTTTCCAAACAATAAAGCTTATTTTCGGTTAGGAGAAAACTACGCAGCTGTTTTAACCATTCAACAATACCCAAAATACCTAGAAGATAAGTTAATCAAAGAATTATGCGCTACAGGAAGAGAGCTAGCGATTAGCATTCATGCCAGACCCTATGACATGATGGAAGCCAGAAAGGCAATACAGGGAACCAAGACATTAAATGATGTTGCCATTCAAAAGCAACAGAAGCAAAACTTCAGAAGTGGTGTTTCAGAGGATGCGATTTCAGGAGAAGCAAAGGAAATCCAAGAAACAACGAATGCGTTAATGGATGAAATAAAAAATAATGGCCAAAAGTTATTTAATGGCCTATTTTCAGTTTTCTTAATTGCAGAAACAGAAAAGGAACTTTTAGAAGCTGTTGAATCGGTGAAAAACGTAGGAGCAACCTGGCAAGTTGTGTTTGATACAGTAGACAATTACAAAGAAGAAGCACTCAATACAATCTTACCGATTGGAAAACCTTACTTAGACGTTGAAATGAGTTATATGCGTGATCTAACAACAACAAATATTGCTACACAAGTCCCTTTTACCAATGTGGAATTACAAAGCTCAACAGGTCAGTTTTATGGCCGGAATCAGTTGACGAAGAACATGATTACTATTGACCGAAAAAAAGATTTAATTACACCAAGTGGGCTTATTTTCGGAACGTCTGGTTCTGGTAAAGGAATGGCGACCAAATGGGAAATTCTTTCAACGCGTTTAAAATTTCCGAAGGACCGCTTTTTAATTGTTGATCCAGAAAGTGAATACTTACCGATTGGGAAAGAATTGGATGCAGAAATACTCGATATCTCGACTGGTACAAAAAATCACTTGAATATTTTAGGAATGGTAGACAAGCAGTTATTGGATGAAGAGGACCAGGAACTTGATTTAGTTAAAGAAAAATCTAATTTGTTATCCACTATGTTTGAATCGCTACTAAAAAGCTATACGGACGTGGATGCGGGACTTGTTGACCGTGTGACGTTGTTGACGTATGAACGCTTTGAAAACAAAGAGACAGAGCCAACATTAGTCGATTGGTTTAGAATCTTAAAAGAACAAACGGATGAAGGTGCCAAAGAATTAGCGAATAAAGTGGAAACCTATTGTGTGGGTTCACAAGATATCTTTGCGCACCAAACGAATATCGATTTAACGGCACCCTTTATTGTCTTTAATACAAAAAAATTAGATGATCGCTTGAAAAAGTTTGCTATGAAAGTGATTTTAGATCAGTTGTGGAAACAAGTAGTATCCGGACAAGGAAAAGTAACGTCACGTTTGTATTTTGATGAATTACAAGTCAACTTCACAACGGAAGAAGAAGCAGAATGGTTCTTAAATTTATGGGCGCGTATTCGTAAGTATGGTGCCGTGACAACAGGTATCACGCAAAACCCTACGACGTTATTAGACAGTAAAGCGGGGCAAAAAATGATTGCCAATAGTGAATTTTTGATTTTATTACGGCAAAAACCAATTGATTCACAACGATTAGTAGAAATTTTAAGTCTGACACCTGCATTGAAGAAGTATATCAATGATCGAGCCCCACAAGGAACGGGGCTAATTTCTGCAGGTGGGGTGGTTGTTCCGTTTGAAAATCCTATTCCAAAAGAAACACATCTATTTGAAATTATGAATACCGACGCTTAGGATGTGAGGACATGGTAGAAAATAAGCGTACTTGGAAAGAAAAAGTACATGTTGAAACTCAAGTAGAAGAGCGTCTTAGAAAAAATTTGACCTTAAAATCAAGAGAAGCGACGAAGTTGCAAAAAAAAGCATTAAAGACGACTAAAAAGGAGTTTAAACTTTCTAAGAAAAATTACAAGCAATCACTAAAAAAACATAAACTCACCTTGAAAACAGGGAAGGAACCATTAAGTATTAACCATTTACTGGATAAAAAGAAATTTGTAGAGCAAAAGAAACGCAAAAAAGCACAGAAAATTGCTTACAAACGAACGAAAAAAGTAGATGAAACGCGTGTCGTTAACCAGGTAAAAAGGGAAACCAAGGAAGGGTTGAAAAGAGAAGCGACGCAAAAAGTACGAACCACGTTAACGCAGGAAGATACACTAAATGAAGCAATGACCCTTTATGAAAAAACACAACAAGCTAAATTTAACATGCGTACAGCTTTGAAAACAGGAAAAACGGTTAAGAATCTTTCGGTGAAAACTGCAAAAGATACGTACGGATTGGGGAATCGCTTATTTAACTTTTCAAGAGGACGTGGGTTTCAGCGTACACCAAAAGACTTTACGTTAAAAAAACAACTTATGAAACAACTACGGAATCGCGCTATGCGTTTTAAAGCAGCAAAAGAAGCGAAGAAAGCCGAACAAGGTATTGGCTTGATTCGTTCTTTTTTTAATGGTCAGAAGACATTAGGGAAAGTCGCTGCATTGATTCTAAAAAATCCAATTTCTTGGGTTGTTTTATTGGTTCTTTTTCTTGTTTTTTTATTGAGTGGCGTTGCAAGTAGTACACAAAAACCAGCGATTGTTCAAGAAGAGGAAGATTTAACCGCTTCATGGACGTATTTTACTAAATTAGATGCGCAACATACAGACGATAACAACCAGTTTTATAGCAATATCGATGATGTTCTTTTCTACATGAATTATCGGTACGATGATTTTAAATTATTAGATATGGATTCCACTGGTACAAAGAATTTTGAAACGATTCTATCTGACTTATGGACGGCATTAAACGGAAAGAAACCTGATTATCAGTTGAAAACAATGCAAAGTTTAGAAACAGATAAGAAATCAAGTTATTTTATCGAAGAGGAACAAGCAAAGCATTATCAAGAGATAAAAAAAGAGTTAGGCTACCAAACATTGGATGATCTCCTTTCTTTTCCAGTAAAAACTGACGCTTTAATTGTCAATAAGCGCTATGGCTATGACAAATCAAAAGAGAGGCTCACCTTGTATCAAGGCATTGATGTATTGATTGAAGCTAATCAGCCGTTTCATTCACCAATGAACGGCCAAATCGTTTCGGTGCCTGATACAGAAACACTGGTTATCGAAAAAGAGAAAGTAGCTAGGTTAACGATTCGTGGTGTGAATACCCTTCGACTAACAAAAGGTATGGATGTTGAAGAAGGAACATTTCTTGGGAATACAAAGAATTCAACAGTTACGTTCCAGTATGAAAAATATAAAAAAGATACGAAAGACTGGTTTTTTGTAAATCCAGCCTTTTATTTTCCACGTGTAACCTACACGCAAACGACTCTTTTAGGAAGTGCAGATTTTTCTCCTGGAGCAAGTGTCGAAAAAAGAGCGCAAGCTGTTTATGATTATTTATCAAAAAAGGGATACACCAAAGAGGGAATTAGCGCGATTTTAGGCAATTTTTCGGTAGAAAGTGGCATTAATCCAAAACGAGCAGAAGGGGATTATTTGAATCCGCCTGTAGGTGCGCATGGAAATTCGTGGGACGAACCGAGTTGGCTTTCTATGGGAGGGCCGCAAATTTATGGGGGACGTTTTCCAAATATTCTCCATCGAGGACTAGGTTTAGGTCAATGGACGGATACAGCTGATGGTGGTCGTAGGCATACGTTGTTATTAGACTATGCCAAAGGTAAAAATAAAAAATGGTACGATCTGCAATTGCAGCTGGACTTTATTTTTGACGGCGATGCACCAGGTTCACGAACAGCAGCAGACAATGTAGCAAGAAGTAAGGTGGCTGCAACTATTCCAGAACTTACTACTTATTTTCTAACTGTTTGGGAAGGAAATCCCGGAGACAAGTTAGGAGAACGAATTCAAGCTGCACAAAATTGGTTTACATTCTTTTCTCGATCGGGTACACCAATCGGTGGTTCTGGGAGTGAGGTCTTTGCGCAGTATAAAGAAAAAATGCAACCATTACCCACAGACAGAGAAACAAAAGCAGGACAAGGCTGGCCAGGCAATGCGTATGCGCCAGGGAATTGTACTTGGTATGTATTTAATCGTTTTGCACAGTTAGGAAAAAGCATTCACCCTACTATGGGAAACGCCAATCAATGGGTGCATAACTACAGTCAAACACCAGGAGCGACACTTGAATCAACTCCTAAAAAAGGGGATGCTGTTATTTTTACAAATGGTGTAGCTGGTTCTAGTACGCAATATGGACACGTGGCTTATGTGGAGCATGTAAACTCTGATGGAAGTTTTGTCATTTCTGAAATGAATGTTAGTGGGGAGTATTCCATGAATTGGCGTGTCTTAAAAAAAGAAGCAGGCGAATACTTTATGCGCCTAAACTAGAAAGAAAGGAACCAATAAGAACAATGTATAATATGGAAAAATTGAGTAGATACAAGAAAATTGGCTTTATTGGTGGCAGCTTACTGCTTATTGTGCTTATTTTTTTGATTGGGCTTAGTGTAGGGCAAAGAAAACAAGTAAACACCAATGAAAAACAAGTAAAAGTCGAGAAAAAAGAGGAATTAACAACAAGTACGGTAAAAAAATTTTTGATTGCGTATTATACAAAAAAAGATCTTGGCGAAAATAGAAATCGCTATGAACCTTTGGTGACAAGCGCCATGTATAACGAATTAGTGAATGTAGAAAAACAGCCTGTTAATCAAGCGTATAAAGGCTATGTAGTCAATCAAGTACTTGATACGTATAAAATCTATATTGATACTGAAAACAACGAAGTCATTGTGGACGTCACGTATAAGAATACACAACGAACCAAACGAAATAATGATGAAGGAGCGTTGAAAAATCAGAGCAATCAAGAAGCGCTGAAATTAACCTTTGTAAAACAAGGCGCTAATTTTTTAGTGGATAAAATGGCACCAGTAACACTAACCAATGAATTACAAGAGGAGCCAAATTCATATAATACACATGTAATAACGACAGAAGAATCAGCAAAGGAGAGTGCAAACAGTGGGGAAAAGTAAAGTGAGTGAATTAGAAAAAAAGAAAGACCGAGTGGAGAAAGAGCTTAATAAAGCCAATGAACGTCTCGATGCATTGAAACAGTCAATTGCTAAAAAAGAGAATGAATTGAAACAAATAGAAGCGGAAATTGTCAGTGCTCTATTAACAGAAAATAATTTATCTTTTAGTGAATTGACTGCGTTACTGAGTGAAAAAGAATCAGGTGGTGAAGCAAGTGTTTATAGGGAATAAAACAACCTATCGCTATGAACTTCTACATTCAAAAAATATTAAAGGCGAGGTGATCGACTCTACCGCTACACTTGTTCGTTATGTGATTGGCGTAAACAACGATCTTATTAAGAAGGAAGAAGAAGGGTGGCTTTATGTCGAAAAAATAAAAGAAGGAAAACAAGAGGACCAGATCCTTTATGGCAAGCGTATAGATTTACCAATTTTAGAAGATAATCCTTATTTTCATGATCTTTTAGATCCGTTTGATACAAAAAAAGTCATTCCTTTTGTAGAGCTATTGCCTTCAGCTGTAGAAAATCAAGTAAAGCCAGAAGAAAAAAATAAAGAACCACAGGGTATTGTAGAGTTAGAGAAAAACAACAAAACCACTATTACTACTGAAGAAAAGGAAACAACTGAATTAAAAGAGCAACCAGATGAAATAGCCGATAAAGAAACACAGAAGAAAATTCTGGAACAAAAGATTCAGTTTAAAAAAGACGAGTTAGCCACATTGACCGAGGAGATTGCGACTAAGCAAGAAGAAATAAATGACTTAGAACAAAAATTAAGTACATTTTCAAAGAAACCAGAGGGACTTTATTTATAAAAAAGAGCTTTTTCTCAGCTAGTAAAAAGCCTCTTCTAGCTAAGAAACAAGGATTACCACTTTTACTGTCAAAATGGTATACTATGAATGAAAATGGGGAGGATGTGAGAGAATGAATACAAAAAAATTAGCTGAATTAATCTATTCCGTGGCCCAATATGATGGGTACAACACGTCTATTCTGCAAACACAAAAAAACCTTTCTACAAACAAGGATGAGTGGCAATTTACCAATGAAACAGATCGCTATATATTTGAAGATTTAGTTAAAGCGATTCACTATGCTAGTCAACAAAAGAAACTAACGGTTGATGTATTCAAAGGAATTAATGCACAAATGGACTCTCACAAAGAAGGACAGCCTGAAAATCCTGGGAAATTGAGGGAAAAAGTCACTATACATGTTGGCGATTATGTACCACCTAGAACAGTTACAGAAAAAATGGTTCAACGAGAACTAGATGCAGTAACAGAAAATAGTGTAGAAGACGGCTGGGCGTTGTATGCTCGTTTGGCAAAACTACAAGCGTTTGATAATGGAAATAAGCGGACTGCCTTAATCTCGGCCAACTTATTTATTGGGTCTTTAACGGGAGAATCTTCTACTTATTTGACAATTCCAACTGATTTTCGAAGAACACAATTTGATGCCAATTTGATGTATTATTACATGGCGGATGACTTCGATGATCACATGCCAGACGTTCAATATTCGTTAAATGAATTTGTGCGTTTTGCCAAAGAATACACAGAAACACAGCCAAAAAATAAATTTGAAGAGCGCTTGGTAGAAGCGAAAGAAAAGCAAAAGAATCATACATCGATGACTGAATCTGAAATAGCGAAAAACAAAGGAAAGACACTTTAGAAGATAGGAGAAAGATATGATTAATAATGTGACATTAGTCGGCCGCTTAACAAAAGATCCTGACCTGCGTTACACGCAAAGTGGAACAGCAGTTGGACAATTTACGTTAGCAGTTAATCGTAATTTCACGAATCAACAAGGAGATAGAGAAGCAGATTTTATTAATTGTGTTATTTGGCGTAAAGCAGCTGAATCTTTCGCTAATTATGCGCGTAAAGGCACTTTAATTGGTTTGACAGGACGTATACAAACAAGAAATTACGACAATCAACAAGGGCAACGCGTATATGTGACAGAAATTGTTGTCGAAAACTTTCAATTGTTGGAATCAAAAGAAGTAAACGATCAACGTAGAAGTAGTAGGCCAGACCAAGCGACTTTTGACAAAAAAGCAACTGAGAAACCTGACCCTCTCGATCCTTTTTCTAAAGATGTAAGTCCGATAGATATATCAGATGACGACCTTCCTTTTTGAGATAGCTAAATTAAGAAAGAGATACTTTTTGTAAGGAGAATTTGAATGAAAATAGTAAAACAATGGTATTTTTGGCTCGCTGTAGTTTTCGCAGTGATGCTGTGTCAACAAATTACCTCCCCTCGTGAATTAACTGCCACAAGGTGGCTAATTATTATTCTTGCAGCTATTAATATTCCCTTACAGTTGTTTACGGCCTATCAAAAAAGTAAAGAAAAAAAAGACTAGCAAATTTTGCTAGTCTTTTTTTGTAAAGGAGGAGATTTTTGGTGGAACAAAGAGAAATTGTACACCGTTATTATGTTTTAGGTACTAGTACTTTAGATAAAGTGTTAAAGGTGCTGCTTAATTTATCCAGTGATGGTGTATTGGCGCTAAAAGACAAGTTTCTTCCTTTAAAAGGGGAAAATAATTTGTATAAGCTAATGAATCGTGAGGATCCACTGACTTCGGCGCAACTTCATGAAAAAGTGAATTTAAATAAGTTAAAAGAACAGTTGGAAGCCCAAGGGCTTCCTTTTGCGTTTAAAGAAACCAAAGAAGGGACTAACTTCTATTTTCGAGTAAAAGATACGGAACTCGCAAAGAAAGCCTTAGAACGCGTATTAACGGATATTAAGAAGAACCCACAAATGATTTTGCGTAAGCCAAATACCATGACTTTTGATGAACGGTTAGCCTACACTGCAGCCAATAAAAAATACGTGGGTAAAATTGATCAAACAAAAACAATCACAAAAGGAAGGAAACTGTAATGCAGACGTACAAAAAAGAACTGAAACCGTATCTCTACCTTGGTGTTTTTCTATTTGTGATTGGCTTTGGAATAGGAAATTTCTTTTGGCTGTTACCAGGGACAGACTATTTTTCAAAAACGAATTATCTCTTTACAAAAGATATTCTAACGTATATCGAACAAACTTTTTATCGGTTTTTTATAACACCAAGTCTATTAGGATTTAGTGTAGGAATACTTGGTTTTCTTTTAGGGCTATTAATGTATGTGCGAGATAATGATCGTGGAATCTACCGTCATGGAGAAGAATACGGTTCGGCTCGTTTTGCTACACCTGCTGAAATGAAAAAATATGAAGATCCAATTCCTGAAAACAATATTATTGTTAGTAAGCATGTAAAAATTTCTCTTTTTAATAAACGTTTACCAATCAAGCTACAAAAAAATAAGAATATCGCCATTCTAGGTGATTCTGGAGCGGCCAAAACGTTAGCTTTTATCAAAACCAATCTTATGCAACGACATGCCAGCTTTATCACAACAGACCCAGACGGTGGGATATTGCCAGAGATTGGACTTTTATTGAAAAAAGGCAAGTACAAGATTAAGGTCTTAGACTTAAACACGTTGTCAAATAGTGATACGTTCAATGTTTTTGAGTATATGCACTCCGAATTAGACGTGGACCGAGTTTTAGAAGCTGTCACCGAAGCAACAAAAGAAGTGGAAAAAACGACCGGGGACGATTTTTGGATAAAAGCCGAAGGCTTATTGGTTCGCTCTCTTATTGCGTATTTATGGTTTGACGGTCGCAGAAATGATTATACGCCACATTTAGGAATGATTGCGGACATGTTACGCCACCTAAAACGAAAAGATAAAAATGTACCTAGCCCAGCGGAAGAATGGTTTGAGGAGTTAAACGAGGCCATTCCTGACAACTACGCTTACCGACAATGGACCTTGTTTAACAATTTGTATGAGAGTGAAACGAGAGCCAGCGTTCTAGGGATAGCTGCTGCACGTTACTCTGTTTTTGACCATGAAGAAGTGGTCAATATGATTCGTACAGACACGATGGATATTGACTCCTGGAATGAAGAAAAAACAGCGGTGTTTATTGCGATACCTGAAACTAATACGTCGTTTAATTTTATTGCAGCGTTGATGTTTGCGACAGTCGGAGAAGTGTTGCGAAATAAATCAGACCAAGTACGTTTAGGAAAACGAGTACTAGAAGAAGGAAAAGAACTCCTACATGTCCGTTTCTTAATTGACGAATTTGCCAATATTGGCCGAATTCCTCACTTTGAGAAAATGTTGACCACGTTTCGTAAGCGAGAAATGTCGTTTACCATTGTTTTACAATCCTTAAATCAACTCCAAACCTTGTATCCAAAAGGGTGGCAAAACATTTTAAATGGCTGTGCGTGTTTACTATACCTTGGTGGAGACGAAGAAGAAACCACCAAGTATCTGTCTGCGCGTGCAGGGAAACAAACGTTATCTATTCGGAAACATAGCATGAATAAAGGAAATCAAGGTGGAGGATCCGAAAATCGCGATAAATACGGGCGCGATTTGATTGACAGGAGTGAAGTTGCGCTTATTGGAGGAGACGAGTGTCTGGTTTTTATATCAAAAGAGCATGTTTTTAAAGATAAAAAATTCTATGCTTTTCAGCATGACCGAGCAGATGAACTAGCAACAGGACCGACTGATGATAAGTGGTATACGTGGCGCCGATATATGACTGATGAAGAAGCTATTTTGGATAAAATCTCGGCAACAGATATTATTGACCATGGAGAAATTACAAGTGAACTGAAAGACGAAACACACGTTTAAAAAGACGTGCGTTTTTTTCTTTTAGAAAATAGAAAAAGGAGGAACAGAAAATGCCAATGACACATGCACAACGACAAAAAGTGTTAGAAGAAATTGAACAAAAAAGTATTGTGGATGTCGCAGAAAGTTTAGGAATAACACTTGTACGACAGGGACAAAGTTATACCTGGTCAGAGCACGATAGTTTTGTTTTAACCCCTAAGAAGAATGCTTTTTATTGGAACTCTCGCCAAGTTGGTGGTGGGAGTATTAAGCTTGTTCAAGTGATAAAAGAGTGTACACACGCTGAAGCATTGCAGTATTTACAGACCGTAGAAGCAGGGGCTGTTGAAACGTTGAAAGAACCTACTCCGACGAACTTTCATTATTATATGAAAGAACATACACAACAAAATGCCACCATTGATTACTTGCTTCAGGAACGTAAGTTATCAAGAGAAACGATTGATTTCTTTTTTGAACAAAACCTCATGGCACAATCCACGTATACAGATAAAGAGACCGGACAAAGTGAACCAGTAATAGTCTTCAAGCACGTTGGTCTTGAAGAAAAAATTAAAGGCGTTGCCTTACAAGGTATTTGGGAAAATAAGAAGCTACATGGCGAACGAGGACGGTTAAAGCGTGTCTGGGGAAATGGCTATTATGGGTTGACTGTCCGTGTAGGGTATCCACCAAAAATTGCAGAAGCTACGTCAGAAAAGCCAATCAAAATCATTGTTTTTGAAGCGCCTATAGATCTCATGAGTTATTACGAATTAAAAAAAGAGACGATTGGAGATGCGGTATTATTTTGTGCGAATGGACTTAAAAAGGGCGCAGTATCTACGCTTATTGCCAATGAAATTGGCTCTTATGTCAAAGAGGAAGAAAAGCCAACCGTTCTTGAACAATTAGAAAAGTCGAAACTAACAACGGAAAAAGTCCAACTTGTTTTGGCTGTAGATAATGACGAAGCAGGGAAGAAATTTATTCAACAATTTTCAAATAACTGGTGTCCAATTACTCTTGACCAACCTAAACTAATTGAAGGAAAAAGTAAAACAGATTGGAACGATATTTTAAAGCAAACAAAGAATGAAACAAAGAAAAAAGAAGCAAAATTAAAGCGTCAAGAAGCAAAAAAACGATCCAGAGAAAGGAATAAAGAAATGTCTGAAAAAACACAAATGAAGCAAAAAAGCCAACCAGAAATCACCTTGGAAGAGATAATTAAAAAGAAAGATTATAAAAAATTATCGCAGCATTTGAACGACGGGATCAAAGAGTATTTAACAAGTGATACGTTTAAAAACTATTTAGATTTTGCTTCAAAATTTCATAAATATTCGTCAAAAAATATTCGTTTATTGTTGGCACAAAATCCAAATATACGTCGTGTAGCTGGTTACAATGCGTGGAAAAAGTTAGATCGTCAAGTAAAAAAAGGTAGCAAAGCACTGTATGTGTATGCCCCTTATTTTAAAGATAAAGTCGATAAGAATGGGAAAAAAGTTACGGATGAAAATGGAGAAATTGTCAAAGAGACGCGCTATTTTTTAACGCCTGTCTTTGATGTAGAACAAACGACAGGAGCAGAGTTGCCACAGCTTGTTTATAATCTGGAAGAGAATCTTAGCGACGGTAAAACATTCACCAGAACTTACAATGCGTTAGTTGAGATTTGCCCAGTTCCAGTAACTGTCACGTCTATTGCAAGTGGTGCGAATGGGTATTATGATCCAACGAAAAAAGAAATTGTCCTCCAACAACATTTAGGAGAAGTGATGACTTTAAAAGTCTTACTTCATGAAATGACGCATGCCATGCTTCACCCAGATTCGCAAGCGATATTTGGAGATGACGTTTATTCTCGACAAGAATTTGAAGCGGAATCAGTTGCCTATATTGTCTCCCGTCACTTAGGGCTGGATACGTCCTCGTATTCTTTTGGTTATCTTTCTTCTTGGACGAAGCAAGGAGAAAAGTTAGAAGAATTTACGCAATCGTTAGAAACAATCACGAAAGAGGCGCGCACTCTAATTGAAAAAGCTGACCATGCTTTATCAATAGAAAAAGGCATTCAACTTCCCCAAAATAAATTTGAAGAACGTTTATTGAACGCGAAGAAAAAAGAAACTGAAGTGGGAAAGTCCCAAGCTAACGAGCAAAAAAGGCAACAAAATGAACCAAAAATTTCTGCTCAAATAGCAAATCCCACTCGATTTTAAAAACAAATAATAAGAGAAAAGGAGAAAACAAAATGGACCAATTAACGGACGAAAGTAAATTTATTCTGACACAATTTTTCTTGGCAGACCCGCTTAGTGACCAACCAAGAGTCCACCAGAAAAAGAAAGAAAAATCAAAAGGAACGGTGCTAAAAGAACTGGATACGTTGATTCATGATTTTAAAGAAAAAGAATTAGAAATTGATTTATTTCCTTACGAAGAAGCAGCCACTTATTTACGAAAGTTGAAAGGAAATGACGCGTATTTGGTCTTTCTGGATGAGTTATTAGCTCCTTATCAATAAAAAAGAAAAAATAAAGGTCAAAAATGGTAAGTCGAAACGTCAATAAACGTCAAAGTGCAGCGATGGGGATTGGGGGAACCCCAAAAATTTGAACGACTCCTACCAGTATTTTTGGTAGGGGTCATTCAAAATATCGCAACATGGTACCATGTTGCTCCGCTTGCAAAAAGAAAGCCTACCCTTGGGTACAACCAATTGTCAAACTAAGGAGACTACTTATTATGTAAAAGAAAGAAGAAATAATTATGGAGAATAAACAAAAGCTAAAACGACCTATTCAAAGAAAAATACGTTTTTCAAAAGAAGAAAATGAATTAATCAATCGAAAAATTGAAGAAAGTTTCTTTCCAAACTTTCAAAATTTTGCCTTGCACCTTTTGATTCAAGGAGAGATTCGCCACGTTGATTATTCCGAACTCAACAGACTAACTACCGAAATTCATAAAATTGGCATTAATATTAATCAAATGGCCCGTCTGGCCAATCAGTTTCATGAAATTTCGTCTGAAGATATTAAAGATTTGACCGATAAAGTACAGAGTTTAAATGCGCTGGTTCAGAGCGAATTAAACAAATTAATAAAGAGAAAGGAACAATCGTAAATGGTGTATACAAAACATTTTGTTATTCATACATTTGATAAATTAAACAATGCTTGCTCATATATTGAGAATGCAGAAAAAACTGAAGTCACGAATGATAATCCGTCTGAACACTTGGAACATTTATTTCAATATATTGTGAATGACGATAAGACGTACATGAAAAAATTAGTTTCTGGGCATGGCATTGTGGATCCAACAAATCCTTATGAAGAATTTAAATTAACAAAATTACAAGCAGCAATTCAACGAAAAATCGGGTACACATTCGATCCAAAATCAGAACGATTGCTTCCGCCAACGTTAACAGAATTAGAAAAAGGCAACGCCGTTTTAGCACACCATTTAATCCAATCCTTTTCTCCAGAAGATGATTTAACGCCAGAAAAAATACATGAAATAGGGTACAACACGGTGATGGAATTGACAGGTGGAGAGTATGAATTTGTGATCGCCACACATGTCGACAAAGAACATTTACACAATCATATTATTTTTAGTTCAACCAACTTAAAAACAGGTAAAGCCTTTCGCTGGCAAAAAGGAACCAAAA
>OBUP01000130.1_pt1 | contig 36402 bp, 54 predicted proteins | sample 1475931 | NCBI WGS metagenome assembly OBUP01 (sample SAMEA2579953, study PRJEB22360) | human gut metagenome | biome: human gut; feature: human-associated habitat; material: faeces | place: Denmark | collected 2008/2010 | reverse complement strand
AACTTACATATCCTCCATATCCATCTGGAACACTAGCCAACGCTCCATGTTCAAAGTCTAATGCAACGATGGAATTTTTAGGCGTTTGAATACGCGGCAAGAAGTAATCCATTGTTGTTTTCGCAATATCCATGTTTCCCCAAGTGTCATACCAAATGTAGGTATGCGCACGTTTGCCTTGGGCAATAGCACTTGCTACTTGCGTTTTATAGGTATACTGCTCGTAAATACCACTAGCATTGTAGCCACCAATCTGGGCAATAGCGAATTTATCATGTGCATAGCCAAAACGACCTTGTTCACCTTGATAAATCGCCCAATCCACACCTTGGTCTCCTTTTGCGGCAAATACAGCTGTAGGCATAAAAAACAGAGCGACAAGCGCTCCTGCTAAAATTTTCTTTTTCATTTAAAAACCTCTTTCCTATTTTTTTAAACAAAAAAAGAAACGACACAAGCCGCTTCAATTCTTGTCTTTATTTCGTAATTGAATAAAATAATCCTTTAACTTTTCTGGTAAAGGAATGAATTCCAATACATTCTCGCAAAATGAAATGCCTTCATTTGCAATGTAAAAAATAATCACCATTTCCCTAATAGGAATATTATTCCCTACTATACATTCAACTTTCACAGAAACTGCCACTACAAATAAAATCATTACTTTTTTGGCGATTCCCAACATACCTATTTTACTTGATAGTGATTTAGTAGCGATTGCTTTAAGCCAACCTGTTACAAAATCAACAATCATCAAAAATAACAAAACATCTAGCAACTGATCCATTCCCCCAAGAAAGCTAACGCAAATACCACCTACAATACTTGCTGCAATTGATAGGTGGTTAAAATATTTTTCCACTAACTCACCTCCCACTTATGTCTACTTGAAACATATTAGATACTTTTCACTTCTTTGATAGATAATGAAGCAATCTGTGTTCTAAATAAACTTTTGTTTGGTCGACTCTCTAATTCAAATCTTAGTGAATCCCCAGCCTTGATTGTTAGAGTTTTTTCTCCCCCAATCGTTGTTGACACATTGATTGCTGTGTTTGTCGGAGTACCGTATTGAATCATGTGATCATTAGAAGCGCCCCAAAATATTTTAAAATAAGCGTAATCTGTTCCAGAAGAGTTTCCATGAAACTTCGCTGAACCACTAACATGAATCGTTGTTGTTTTAGTAAAAGTTAATTTCTTTTTATCAGCGCTAATCGAAAATGGTAAATCTTCTGGTTTATGATATTTATCAGTAGCAACGATACTGCCGATAGGATACTGGAAACCTGTATTGACATCGCTACTATCCTCTGCTCTTCCAAAATAGACTTCAAATGGTTGTTCATTATCTGAAAGAAGTTTATTCCATGGTGTCCACGTGGCAGGGCTCCCTTGTCTGCTACGGGTGTATGTTTCACCTTTATACATATACGTTTGACTTACAAATGTATTATCAGCATAAACAACTAAAGCACCATAAGCTGCACCCGAATAAGGTCTATTTGCTCCAGAAGCACCGAAGACGGTGTAAATTCCTTTGTCTAAAATTTCATCCCAGTCCTGTGCCTTAATAACGGTTTTCTTAGAAACCAGTGCGCCATTTTCTAAAGCATCCGTTATTTCGCTAAAGTTTTCGTTCAGCATGACTTGATAGTCTGCATCACCTTTTTTAAATGTATACATTCTTTTCCTCCTAAAATTTAATTTCTATAACTTTAAATGCTTCAATAAAGCGAATAGTTCGACTATCTATTTTTGTTACTGTTGGATTTACCATTTTAAAGTTCATTGGCACTTTAACTTTGAAACTGAATAAATCAAGATATTCTACACTGTGAGGAATCTTTTTCACATTGCTACCGCCTAGACCTGTTGGCTCATTAGCTAGCCCTGATAGGCCAATACCGTATTCCCAATACAAAACTTGTACACTAGGATAGCCGCGTAAATCATGCACTATAGTCGGCAGTTCCTCAGTAGCCTTCATTTCATTGATTTGATTCTGTAGATTTGATGCTTGATTAGCATCTAGCTCATTTTTTAAAGCCGCAAACCATTCATGAATCAAAACATCAAAAGCATTTACTTTTCCATTTCCTGTACGGATTATCTCTTCAATATTAGAATCCATATCGGTTTGTGCTTTTGCAACGTAGTTTTTAAAATCATTTAGGATTTTTTCATAACTTGTCTTGTTGGTTTCTACAATTTTTTTTAGCATTGCTTCATATTGTGCTTCTAATCCTGATACAGAAACATTGGCAAAAGGTGTTGAATAACCACAAACTTTTGCATCTGATCTCTTATCTGTGATTAAATCTGCAGTAATCGCCGAACTGTTCCTTGGTACTTTGACCGTTGCTAGTTGGATTTCATAAACTTCTGTTGAGCGCTCTACAGAGACATTGCCTTTTTTGACTGCTACATAAGCTTGTCTAGCGTTCAAGTCATGACGAACAACAATTGAATCTGTTCGATCTTGTGTTGAAGAAGCAACGTCAATAGGTACTGCAAAAGCAGACGTATTTATATATTGATAACCTTTTAAACTTGCTGAGCCTGCTTTTACAACAACTCTCATCCCAACAGAATCAGCTGCAGTCACTCTTAATGCTTCACCAACTGACATCATTACGCCATTGCGAAAAATATTTTCAAAGTATTTTGCCCAGTCTGCCGATGTATAAGCACGATCGTATGTGCCATCATCTTGCAAAACGGCATCATAAAATAAACTTAATTCCGCCAAAAATAACCACCTACTTTCCTTTTCTCTTGATTACATCAATAATTGTTTTACTTTGGTTACCGAATTCGCCATCAATATGGTATCCCTTCTCATCCCATGTTTGCGTTACAGAATTTAGAACCACTGTATCTGAATAGCCAAAAGAAGAAATACGTTTTACTCGATCCCCCAATTTATAATCTCGACCATAAACAAAAAGACTATCATTTAAATTGATAGTCCCATTTAATGCCAAAACTCTTGGTTGTTCAGTTAATTTTTCTTTTCCTCTTGATTGCAATGTGGCAATATATTGTGCATCTGGCATTTTTACATCATCAACAGTCTGTTGTAAGTCACGAGCATCGACGTATATTTCTTTTCGTTCGAGGCCACTCAAATTGTTATTTACTTGAGTATGCTTACGAGCTTTTCCTTCGCCTTCTCCATAAATAAGGGCTGTAGTCGCTTCATCATAGTTGTTCTTTTCTAATGATTCATTAGTAACATTTTCAAACTCTGCACTAAATTGAACTACACTAGAAACATCTTCACTTTTTCTAAAACGAATATTTGTTCCAACTTGGCCGTTTGATGTTGAGCCAATACGCCCATTCGAGATAGGAATTTCGTCAAAACCAAAATTGTAACTTTCACACAGTCCCTCTATTTCTTCTTCAACATTCCCATAACTGTTTTGATAACTAATGTTTGAATTAGTAATTGCTGGCGGTTGTTCAACAGATAAGTAATTTATTTTTCTTTTAGCATCTGACGGAGAGACCACTTCGTTCCGTAAGTGATCGTAGCAAATCAGCTCTGGTCTTTTTGTTTGATTGTAAATTCGATAAACAATTCTCTTACCAGATTTTGCAAAAAGAGACTTCCCAGAAATTGTAATTAATCCACTGCTCAAATCATCGCAAATAATAGAATCAATATAGTAAAAGCAATTATTAATTAATAGCACTGTGTCTTCGTCCATTAATTCTTTTGGCATATACTTTAAAAGAACAACCGTTTCAAAAGTATTGGCTGACTTGAAATTTTCTTTGACACTCATTGATTTCCATATGTCCAGAACTGCCGTTGACTCATAATCAAAGCCAGACTTTCTTCGAAACACCTCTACAAAAGGTAATGGCATAAAATCCATAGTTACACCCCGCTAACTAATGGTGTAAATTGCATTTCACATGTAATTCCATTTTGAGAATTGTTGGCCGCTTTTAGTTGTAAATAGTTATCTCCTTTAGATAATCGAAAGAAACTACTACCCTCCATACGTTCTGGAACAGCATTAGTTTCTACACCATTAACAATTTTTTTTGCATACAAATTTCCACGTACCGTTGAAAGTTCGAATCTTGTTCCAGGTTCAAAGGTTCCTTTAAATCCAAAGAAGGTTTGTTTTGTTACATCGTAAATCTGCGGATCAGTTACGGTTGTTACACATTTCATATGAAAAACTGCTCCAACCTGCACATCTCCATTGTTTACAATCTTTTCAATATTCCCTGATTCAAAGCGGCCAAACGTATGCTTCTCGCCTTGAACAAAAACCATTGGAAAAATAAGCGTTGGCTTTAATGTTGCCAAAGGAACCAGCGAGTTATAAAACGATACATCCCGGAAATAAGAATCGAATGCTTCAAACTGTAAAGAGAATAAGTTCCATTCATCAACCTTATAAGGATTATCTTCATACAACTTGAAGCTAGGCGCTTGAATTGGTAGAACGTCGGTTTCATACTCTTTGTCATAGACTTTAAGTGTTAGCTTACCTGTTTGTTTTAGATCGATTTTTTGAATCATATCTCGGCGCAGCTGATAAATTTCTTCTTCTGTTTTTCCAATTAAAGTTCCTTCTAGCAATGGTTTCCGAGTGCTTAAGCGGATGCCAACAACTTTTGCACCGTCCTCTCCAAACACTTCTTCTGCTAGCACGACATTTTCTGGCGCTTCTAGACCTTCAACATTTTGCAAAAAATAAGGAGCTTCCTCATTAAAAACGAGTTGCTCCCCATTTTGATTCGTATAAACTAATTCTAGTTTCACTATTTAAACCCCCTAGCCAAGTCACGAAGTTGGCGTTTTGTTTCAATCGCTGTTTCTCTCGGTGTTTTCGTGTCAGCACCTGTGATATATTGTGTTACTTCCATGTTTTTAATATTTCCGTCTTTCAAGTAAGAAACCATTTCACGCATTAGAGAAGCAAGTTCGCTAAAATCATTTGATTCATGTGAATCTTGAACAGCAATTAGATTTTTAACAACTGAAGAGTTTCTCGGAACTCCCACGCCGTTTTCATAATGAGGAATTAGTTTCTTTGTTTCTGAAGCTTTGATTACTTTTGATCCTTTTGGTAAATCTGGTAAGAATACATTTCTACCTTCTGGAATGAAAGGCACACCACCTTTAGGAATTACCAATTCTTTATAAGTGCGTCCTTTTTGGTCATTGACGATTGCTGGACCACCAATATGATTATTGGTTCCTGTTTCTAGTCCTAAAATTTTTGCTACGCCAGCGCCTAAATTAGCTACTACGTTTAAAGTTTTGGTAATTACCGAAGGGCCAGAATTAAAGTCACTTACTGCATTTTTCGCTTGAGATGCTGGTCCACTCGCTTGATCATTAGCCCTTAATAGTTTTTCTACTGGATTGTTTGCTGCGAAAATATTTAAGCTACTATTACCACTTGAAGCCGCACCGACAACTCCACCTGCATTTCCTCGCAGGTTTTTCGTTCCTGGATTATTGGCATTGTAGGTGTTCAATGCATTGCCACCTTGTCGAGCTGCAGCTTGGGTATTAGAAGAATCTCCACTAAGTATTTTTTTTGTAGGATTATTCCTATTATAAATATCTAGTTGATCACCAGCTGCACGACTTGCATTTTGAACAATTGAAGAATCACCTAAAAGTGTTTTTAGTAGTGGTTTAATCCCGTTATATTCTTCTATGCTAATTGTTCCATCGGCTATCTTAGCTTCTAAATCTTCATTATTACCAAGCATTTTTTTTACTGGATTAGGTAATAACTTCCACGCATTAAAGCTTTCTTCTGATGCCATAACTTTTGTTAATAAGTCGGTATTATCTCCAAGCATTTTTTTCTGATCAGCTGGCAAGGCATTCCATTGTTTTAAACTAGTATCCGAAGTCATAATTTTTTGTAGCACATCAGAATTATTAGCTAAAAGTTTTTTCTCATCATCTGGTAAATTTTTCCAACGATTATACGATTGCTCTGATCCGTATATTTTTGAAAGTAAATCGTAATTATCACCAAGAATTTCTTTTATATCTACTGGGACTTGTGACCAATGAACGATTTTATCTTGGGATTGGCTCAACACATCAAGAAAAGATTGGTTTTTAGCCTTTAATTCTTTAACCTGCGGCTGATAGTCTTTCCACAATCCCAAATTAAGCATTGTTTCAGCCATTACCTCTGGCGTATTTGAATAAAGAACAGCTTTTTTCTCTTCGAAATTCAATTTACCCCAGCTGCCTTTTGCTTGCAATGCTTGTGTCATTGTTTTTGTAACGTTACTATCTAACAAAGCTTGTTGTTCGGTAAACGTCATTTTTTCCCAACGTCCATTAGCGATGGCAGCTTCTGCAATCATCAACTTAGCATTACTCTTTAAATCTGCGTTTTTAGAAGCATAAATAAGTTGATTCCAACCTTTTTCAGAGCTTGCAGCTTCATTAACTGCTTCTTGCGCATTTGTTTTGACTTCACCTGTTTTCGTATCTAAGATTAATTGATTCCAGAATTCGCCAAACTCATTTGCTTCGTCTGCAATAAGTTCTATTTTTTTTGCGTTTTCTCCGGCAGTTTTTGATACTTTTTCTGCCATATCGGTGAAGGAATCCATCATTTTTTTATTTTGACCAACTGCCGCTTTACCAGCTTCACCCATTGAACTAATTAATTGTCCATTTGCTAAAAATACTTGATCAGCTAATTCTGGATATTTGGCTAGAATAGCTGACATCTGATCTTCTGTAATCTGCGTGGCACTATCGCCACTTTCTTTTAATAAGGATAGCATTTCTTTGGCATATTCACTGTTTAAATCATAACCAGCATCTACTAATTTTGCTTTCAAATCGTCCTGCATCTTATTATATTCTATTTTGGATTGTTGCCTTTGCTTTCCTAAAGATTGCAGCCACGTTTTTGCTTGATCTTCTGATGCTTCTGCTACATTTCCTGTCATTGCAGATAAAATTTCTTTGGTTTCAGTTTCGCTTTTACCTAAAGAATTAACATAAGCCTCTGCGCTTTCTTTAGCTAATGATTTAATTCTTATCGTTTCTTCATAACTTATTTTGCGGTTATTGTTTGAAGCTTCTTGTTTAATTTGAGTTATTTTTTGATTATTTTCTTTCACTACAGCTAAATATTTTTCCTGATTGAGCACTTCTTCTTGGGTTAGCTTATCTCCAGCTTCTTTTATATCATCTGGCAACCTATTAACAATGTCTTTCAGTGTCTCAATCTTTTTCGTCATATTTTCTTCGATTGATTGACCCATCTTAGAGAAATTATTAGCAATGGTACCGGTATTCCCAGAAATGCCTTTTTCTAGCAAATCAAGCTCTCCACTAGCACCTCTGCTATAACCTTGAAACTTAGTTAAAGCATCGTCAGTGGCTTTTCCTACATCAGTTCCCCATCGTTGTGTTCGTTGGGAACTATTCCAGGCTTCTTCTCCCCAGAGTTTCCACACTGCTACACCTGTCCCAATCGCTGCAGTTGCACCTAACACCCAAGGATTCAATAAACTAAACCCTTTAGTCAATGAACCAATTTGTGTTGTGGTTCCTCCGATTTTAGCAGTCAATCCTCCTAATGCCGAACCAGAAGAAGCAATGTCTTTTCCGAATCCAATAGAAACAGAACTGCCTTCTGCAAAAGCTTTTGTAACATCTTCGATTGCTCTTTTTTTAGACATAGCAGCCATTGTTTCAACAAAGCCTTTGCCTAAAAATCCTACACCCTTTGTTAAAGTACCTGTTAACTTAATAGCAGGACCCATTGCAGCAGTTAATGCAATCATTTTAACAATTGTTTGCTGTGTTTTAGGATCAGCATTTGAGAAAGATTCCGCTAAGTTCGTTACGGTTTTAATCATTGGCTTAGTTGCTTGAAGCACATCTCTCAATGCTTTTACTAAAGGACCACCAAACGTGATACCTACGTCCACTGCTTCATTTTTAAGCATCTTTAATTGAGATTCAGTAGTTTCATATCGCTTGTTAGCTTCCTCTGTTAAAGCGGTGTTTTCTCCCCATGCTTTAGTTCCACGATCTACAGCACTTTTAAATACATCACTGGCACCAGCTGCACGTAGCAAACTGTCACGAAGACGAACTTCGGTAATCCCCATATCATCTAAAACAGCAATTGCAGATTGTCCGTGTTCCTTCGTTTTTCCTAGCCCTTCAATAAATTTGATAATAGCACCTGAAGCATCCTCTTTGAAAGCTTTAGAAAATTGTTCTGCAGACATTCCAGCTACTTCTGCAAAATCATTTAATTTTCCTGATGCATCGGTGGCTTCTTTATGCATTGTTTTTAATTCTTTGCTAGTTAACCCCATTGCACCAGCAGTGTTTTTTAACTCTTTACCGCCATTTCTAACAGCGCTAGAAACCTGTTCCATAGATACACCAGTTTGTTGGCTTAAACTCTCTAACCCTGCAAATGCATTGGCTCCATTTTCTACAGCCAATTGCATTTCAACCATCACTTTGGAAAATGCAGAACCGCCTGCTTCTGCTTCAATACCAACCGAACTCAATGCAGCCGCAAATCCCATGATTTGAGCTTCACTCATTCCCACTTGGTGACCAGCACCAGCAAGACGTAATCCCATTGCGGTTATTTCTGACTCGGTTGTCGCAAAGTTATTCCCTAAATCAACAATCACAGAACCTAACTTGTCAAATTCCGTTTGTGGCATTCCTGTAATGTTGGCCAATCGAGCTAAAGCAGTTGCTGCTTCTTCTGCGCTCATGTTCGTTGACTCGCCTAAGTCAATCATTGTCTTGGTGAAGCCAACTACATTTTTAGTTTTAATCCCTAACTGCCCTGCTGCTTCTGCAACGTTTGCAATTTCCGTGTGACTTGAAGGTAATTCTTTGGCTAGTCCACGAAGACCATTTTCTAAATCTTTGTATGAGTAAACAACCTTACCTGTCGAATCAACAACTTCATCATTGGTCTTTTTCACACCAGCAAAATCAGATTCCCATTTCACAGCGGCCGTTGTTACTGCTGCAGCTCCTGCGAGAATTGGCAAAGTTATACCTTTTGTTAAGGCTCCCCCCACTTTTTCCATTTTTTGACCACTAGAAATCATTTTTTCGCTGGCATTATAAATGGCGCCAGTGGCACCAGTGGTTTTGACCTGCATTTCTGCCATTTGACCAGCTGTTTGAATTAATTGAGATCGATAATTTGCTAGTTTACCATTGGCATCTTGCAATTGAGTTGCTAACCTTTTAGTCGATTCTGTCGCTTTTCCATCTACAAAAGATTCGTCATAAGCCTTTTTCAGCGCAGCAACTTGTTTCTCCTGCGCTCCAATGATTTTAGTTAAGCCATCAAAACGAGTGCCTAATTTGCCCATCTGGTTTCCAGCCATATCAGCAATTTTTGCATTGGCTTGCATTTCTTTCGCTAAATAGCGAACTTCTTTTTTAGCATTTGCTGCACCACGACCGAAATCAGAACTATCCAAGCCTAGCTTTATGACCATATTTCCTAACGGCGTTCCACCACTCATTTAGTTACCTCCTTCCCTTTATGCGCCACCACGCTTGACTAATTCACTTAGTGGTCGCACCTCTTGTTTTTTCTTTTTAGTTTTCTTTTTCTTTGGTGCCTTCAATAAGATTTCATCAATATCCAAGCAATCAGTATTCATGAAATCCCGAATCGTCCAACCAAGATTGGTAATTGCATCACGGACAAAATCAACTTGTAATCCATAAAGTTCGGACCAAGTTAAATTTCCTCCGCCATCGCTTTTTTTGCTTCTTCATCATCTTCTTTTGAGAATCCCAAAACACGGTACCGTATGATTTCCCAAATTTTTTCGATGTCTAGTGAATCTAATCCATTCATGATTGATTCTTTAGTCACTTCTTTTTCGTCAAACAGATCTGCGACAAACTGAATTTGCATATCCAAATAATCTTTTTGTATTGGCTCTTTATCACGTTTCTTCGCTGCTTCTTCTACTTCTTTCTCTAAACGAATATAGTCATTACGTTTTGAGAAAGGCACAAAGTCTTGAGTAAAAGTTTTTTCTTCGCCATCAATGCGTAAAGTAAGTTCAATCTTGCGTTCCATTTTTTAACCTCCAAAAAAAGGACGACTAACCAAAGCCGTCCTTAATCAATATATTTTTATTCTGCTGCTGATACAGTCAAAGTGCATTCTGCTGTAAAATTACCGTCTTCAGTTGTGCCAACAATTTTTGTAACACCTTTCGAAACGGCTGTTACTTTTCCTTGCACTGGCGTTACCGTTCCAATCGCTGCATCTTCAGAACTGAATCTATACGCTTTGTTTGTTGCGTTTTCTGGCATGACTGTAGGTGTTAACGTTGCTGTTTCACCAACTTTTAAAGCTAATTCAGTCTTATCCAAGGTAATTCCAGTAACTGCGATAGGTAATGTTTTAAACGCTGGTACATCGACATGATCAGATTCTTTTTCTACACCGTCAACGATGCCAACACCTGTGACAGTAAAGTCACCTGCTAAAACATCCGCATTTGCGGCAATTCCTGTAATAGCTAAAGGCGAAACACTTTCTGCAACAGGATTAGTTTCACCTTTTTTATAAAGTCTAAATTTTTCTGGTGGAATAAACGACATTTCTTGTCCTCCTAACTTAATTCAATATTGGCCCCATCTGTGGTGGGAGTAACAGCTCCCACTGTGGGGCTTGCTACTTTTCCGGCGCTGGTGTTTCTTCACCAAATAATTCTGTTGTCAATTCTGCTAGAGCTTCTGAATTATCTGCAAAACCGACAGTAACTTTTTTACCGTTAATTTGACGAGAAACAGCAGAATAAACATATTCGCCAGGCTCTGGCGTAAAGTCGTCATCATTTAATGTTTCGCCTTTGACACCATCTAATGAGAATGTGCCTGCATACATACCGAAGCCAAGTTTTTCGCCATATAAATCTTCTGATTCGATTAATACTGCGTAGTAAGGTGGCTCTGTATCCTCGCCAATATGATAAACTTTGCTTTCCTCGCTAGCTTTTTTATGCCCTAACATTTCATGTTCAATGGCTGATGGTACATCTAAGATACCTAAGTTTGCTGCAATATCTCCGTGCCCTTTACGTGCCACGTAATATGCAATGTTTGAACCGAAAACTTTTGACGGTTCTTTGGTTAGTCCTGTAATTTCAAAGCTTGCTGCGGCCCCTTCTTTTGGCTTGCCATCAATGATATGTTTTTTCCCAGCGACTGGCTTTAATTCATTGTCCAATTGTTGAATAGTGATTCTGCTAAATCCATAAGTTTGCATATATTTTTTCCTCCTAAAAAATAGACACCAACTCAGTAGTCGGTGTCGTGAATTTGTGTATTTTTTCTGTAACGCCTTGCATCTACAAAACGTTTTGTTTCGTTAAAGTACTGATCTAAGCCGCCATCTAGGCGACCAAATCCAATTTGTTTCATTGTTTCTTCAACTGCTTTAGAAATTTGCTTGGTTACCATTCTGTCCATGCTTTCAACGTTGATTTGATAATTGAAGCGAATTGACAAAGCTTTGTTGTTGGCAAAATAGGCGTTGTTTTGTGGACCAAGAAAGTTATCAATGATAATGAAGGGCTTGGTAGTATCCAAAGTTTCTGGTACTTCATAAAATTTAATTCTTTGAGGTGTCACAAGCTCATTAATTGTTTCATTTTCAATCAAGGCATTGTAAACTTCCATCATCATATCTTTCATTTAGCTAATTCCTCCATATCCGACTTCATCTCTTCAAATGCTTTCGCTTGAATTTCATCAGCTGCAGCCTGTAGTTTTCCCATTCCACGAGGTCGTACATAAGTACCATAGCGCGTATAGCCGAACTCATTTAAATGGACGATAGGCGCACGTTCCTTTGAAGCCCAGCCAGTCTCAACTCGTTTGGGATTGCTTTTCACACCGCTACTTATAACTAAGTCGTGTGTTTTTCCTGAATCGATATAACTAGCCATGTATTTTTTAACAATTTGCTTGTTTCTTTCGCCTTGTTTTTTTAAAGCTTTATTAGAAATTCTATTTACTCGTGCTTTTCCTAGTTTATCTTCCATGTTTTTGAGAATTTCTTCTACACCTGTTACTTCACTCATGACGTAACCCCTAAAACGATTTTGATAAAACGGTTATCTTCAAAATCTGGTGAAACATCTACGATTTCCCATTCTTTGCCCACTGGTAAAGCTCTATAGTCGTCAATAACAACTTTATGTTTGTTGCTAGGGATATAGTCTTGGTGTGGATCCCGGATTTTAATTGTCAGCCCCTCTTTAGTTCCTTTTGCGTTCAATATTTCCATGTCTTTCATTGATGGATTGTAAGCTAAAGAAAAGCATTCATATAGCTTTTCGTTTTTTTCTTCTCCTGGCTCTGGTCCATCATTTGGAACAAATCCCCAAAATTCTACACGTGTTTTCAAACTACCACTATTAATTTTAGGCTTTTTATAATTAGGGTGTATCATCGTTGAACACCTCCGCATATTTTAAAGACTGCGCTAATATATCTGGCTGAAAATTTGTTTCGAAAAACTCTAATGAATCGTTATAGGCATATCGGCTGCGCTCAAATACAAGTTCTATGAAGGTTAAATCACTTTCTGGTTTAACTGGATTGATCAAAGAATCAAGGCGCAAAAAAGAAGCGGCTAAAATTTCCGTTAACGATTCATCTTCCGACGTTCCAAAAATTTTCATCCGCTTCTTAAATTTTTCTAGGTTCAGATTGGCTAACTCTAATGCTTGTTCATTAGTCATTGAATCCCTCCCCTGTTATTTCAGATTTACAACAGCCCCGTCTGTTGTTGGCGTGACTTTTTCAATCACGGGGATTGCTACTTCCCCGTCTCTGGGTCTCCATTAATTGATAATGTCCATACAGCTGCAACTTTGTTGTCTTGTGCTTTACCAAACGCAAATTGTTTTGCGGTGAATAAACGACAATCTTCTAAAGCTAATGTTTGATCGTATTCTTTGATCACTAATGCTCCTGCAGCAAATGCATCGTAACGACCACTAACAAAAGTGGTAACTTTTCCAGATTTTTGGAAATCAGATTCCACAATCCGCAATCCAAACGGTAATTTCGTAACCCAGTCCCCCATTGCATTACGAGAAGTAAACTCTGTTTCAATATCCAAAGCTTCATCTGGGCTCGCAACAATAACTACTTTACCAGCGACAGAAATACGTTTGCCATTTTCTTTAACAGAATGGTATTTACGCATTTCTTTTAATTCTTTAATTGCTGTTTTTTCATCAGAAAAAGTTAAAGTTCCTGCTGCTTCTTTCTCTGGATAAGTAGTCACGCCGTTTGAAGTAGTTCCATTTGCTAAGTCACGAGTTAAACCAATAGGCTTATCGTTTCCATCGCCATTTAGGAAAGCATCTTCGAAGCCAACAGCAAATGCCTCTTTAATTTGAGTAGTTACATAACGTTTAATCCAAACAGGACCATATTCTAATAGATCGTTTGGTAATACAACAAATGCTGTTGCTTTGCTTTGTTTTGCATCGTCTTCGCTGAAGGTTGCATCTAACTGACCTTTAATTTCGCCATAAATTTTACCCCAAACAATGGCACCTTTTGGATCAGATTTCAAGATTTTCAAGCGTAAACCTGTGTACTTTAAGCCTAATTCTTTTAATAATGGACGTTCTCTTGTTAAATCATTAAAAATTTCATCCACTGTTGTTTCAGGAAGTAGTTCTTCATCTTTCCAGCCTGTTTCAGTGACCGCGTTAAAGAATTTAACTTCTTTGGGCGTAATGTCTTTATCCATTTTTGAAGCATTGATAAATTCTTCTGCTTCCATACGAGCTTCTTTTTTTGCTTCGGCTACCATGTCTTCTGCTAAAGCATTCATAGATGCTTCATATAATTCATTTTGTTTTTCCTGTGGATCGCCATTTTTTACAGATTCAATAAAAGCTTTACGCTTTTCTTGATAATTGACCATTCCTTTTAAATTGATTGTCATATTTAAATTCCTCCTAAAAATGTGTATTAAAATAAGAACCTAGCAAACGGCGATTCGTTCGTGGGTTCTTTGGGTTCGATAGTTTGTTCAATTGTAATTTCGTTTTGCTTCACTTCTACGATTGCTTCAGCAATCATTTCTTTTAATTCTTTTTTATTGACCATTACTACTGGTTCGTTCTGCTGATTTTTTAGTTTTTTCACTTCATTGATAATGTCTTTTGAAATAAGACCACTTCCACCATCAGCAACCAATAATGGGCGTTCGGTATTTTCGAACATGATTTCATCCACAAAACCATTTTCAACAGCTTCTTCTGCGGTTAGCCATGTTTCTTTATCCATTAACGCTAAAATTTCTTCTTTGGCTTTACCTGTTTTTGAAGCATATGCATTAGCTAAAGAATTATTGGCTTTCTGTAAAATTTCACTTGCTTTGTCCATTGTGTGATAATCACCGCCAACCCCCATCGAGACATTGTGAATCATAATTTGACCAACTGGGCTAATGGCAACTGTGTTACCAGCCATCGCAATTATACTTGCAGCACTTCCAGCCATTACAATGTTTACTTTCACATGACCCTCATAAGAACGCAGAGCTGTGTATATTTCATTTCCCATATCCACAAGTCCACCATATGAATTGATAGTCACTTCAACATCTTCATTATTTGCAGGTAACAAATCTAAAACATCGTTCGGGGATGTTGCTTCCATGTCAAACAACTCATAGAACCATTTATCATCATTAGAAATGATTGGCCCATTAACTTTGATTTTCACTGTCATCTTCATCTTCACCCCCTTTCAATTTTTCATAGTTTTTAGTAATATGATGCTCGTTCATAAATGCTTCCTCTGATTCTTCATACTCAAAATCAATTAACACTTGGTTAGGCGTGAATACTCCAGAAGCAATTAATTTATCAATTTGTACAGCTTGTTCATACGGATCACGTTTAAGAACATTCATGATTACCACTCGTACACCTTGTTGGTACTCATATTTTTCCAAAACTTTATTATTAAGTTCTGATTGTAGTTTGTCCTTCAATTGAGTAATACAAAGTTTTTGATAGGCTTTTAGATTAAATTCTAGATCGGCCATTTCTCCATGTACTAATGCAGAAGGAACACCAATGGCACGACAAACATCATTGATTAATGACTTTTTCATTTGGTCCAATTCTTCCAAAGATTGATTAGACGAGCCCGTTTTATTTGTGTACTCTTCGTATTTAAAACCTTTCAGTTGTGGAACTATTGCTACTGAGTTATTTCTAAAAGATTTGTATATCTTATTAACGAATGCTTGTATTTTTTCTTGATCGGTTCTTCCATTTACGTCCTTTTTATCTCCATAACTACCTGTTTGATCAATAGATACACCTGCTCGAATTTGGTTATTTCGCATAGAAACTTCTAAGATACGGCCAAAAAGCTCACCATAATCATTGAATAGACCATCGGTGAACTTATCTAATTTTTCATTGTTATATTGAAGGTAAATAACCTCAGACATTTTAAAGTTTCTCTGATAGATGTAGTTTTTTATAGTTACTTCCGAAAACGTATCTTCGTATAGTGCATATTCATTTCTATAAAAATCATCTGCAATCAATAACTGATTATCATCGGAAACAACTACTAACACTTCGTTATTTTTTAAAAGTGTATAAAAGAATTTTTGCCAAAAATCATTCGCTGACATGTCTTTATTTGGGCGTACGTTTAGTAGATAGTCCCATTCTTCTTTCGTGGCACCTCTTATTTGTACTTGCGTTGTTGACATGGTCCTAGCGACAAAATTTAAAACAGAATCTAAAGCCCAGCGCTTTAAGTATGCTCTAGTAGATACGTCGTTTATAAACTCAAAATCCAACATTTCTTGAATAGCTTTGTTTTTAGCTGACGTACCTTTTAATAAGTCAAATAAACTCACTCATTCACCCCCTTTCCAAAAAATGGTAAAACTTAAATATTTGAAAAACTATACTTAAAATATTTATCAAAATTACGTTCGATTTTTTCTTCTGCTGATTGAATGACTTTCGTGTCCTCTTTTCTTAAAACATAAATTTTGAAATATACACTTGCCTCTAATAAGTAATAACGTAGCCTTTTCTTGACGTTTATTTCAATTACTTGATTTTCCATTCAATTCTCCACCTCTATTTTATTTTCCCTAAAAAATGACGACCCGATTTATTTTCTTTTTTTGCTGGCACATCCCATTTATAGCCGTTATGAGTAACGAATGTCTTTTTGAAATATGCAATATTGTTTCCATAAGCTGATTTCGTTGCCCTAACAATATTTAGGTATTGTGGTTTATACATAACTATCACCTCTTAAAAGTCTAATTCTTCTAATATATCGAATGCATCTTCAAAATTATAATCTGTGAGTTCATCTGCTAAATACATACCGCATACAAATGCTTTAAATCCATCTGTTTTCCTTCTGACTTCTTCTTTTTTTAAGTACGTCTTATTTCCATCATTGTTGGTCTTTACTAATACATTATTCGTGTACCACCGCATTAACGGATTTTCTCCAAAAATGATGTGTCTATTAGCAAACGCCGTTTCTATTCTCGGTGCAAGTAAACTATCGACTGCTCTAGGATTTTTTATCACAACCACTTCAAATCCCGCAGCTATTAGTAACGGTCTCAATACATCCATTCTGAAATTATCGGCAACAATTTTTGTAACTCCGTATTTATATCGTTGTTCAACAAACCAATCGACAACTGTTTGTGGTTCAATTGTAGCTCCATCAACTACAGATAATAATCCTCTGTTTTCCCATTCTTTTATCGGTGCGAATCGTTCTTTTGTTTGTTCTGATGCTTTCCTGGAATATCCATAATATATGTCTGCAAATTGCTTTCTAACAAATGAATGTGTTTTAAAAACATAGTCATCCCTATCTTTAAATAAAAGACCACATGCCGCAAAATCTCGCAAGCTGGCAAAGTCCAAACATCCAATTGCTTGTCTACCTTCTAAACTTGGTAAAGGACGATTGGTGTCCATTATTTCTTCGTAACTAGCCACTGATCTTTCTAAATCTGTAACTGGTAAATTCATCCGCTTAGTCATAAATTCTTCTCTATTTGACGGATCGTCCTCTAAGTCTTCGTATTCTTCAAAAATAGTTTCTAAAAGGCTCTCGGCATACTCTGATAAAGGTTGATGAAACATCGGATTTGCTAATTCCCAGTTTTCTGATTCTGTCACTTGGTCTTCTGAATCTAATTTGCAAATAAAAGGGAAAATAGCATTAGGTCGACTAGAACCGTTTAACACTCTTTTGGCTTTTTCTTTAAGAGAATCTAAAAATCCCTCTCGAACATATCCATCTGTTCCTACATAAAATTCTCTAGGATTCGGCTTTTTTCCTAATCCAGAAATATGCACTTTTACATCTTTGTTCGAAGGGTATTGATGAATTTCGTCGAAAGCTACCGCTCCATCTCTTAAACCATCTTTAGTATCGCCATTCGACGTTCTAAATCTTATATAGCTGCCAGTCTTTTTAGAGGTTATAACTGTTTTTCCATACTCAAAAGCTTTTTGAAGTGTTTTATTTCGTTTGATTGTATTATAAATCTCTTCGAAAGAAGTTTTTGCTTGATCTTCTGAATTTGCAACAATCGAAATATTGTAATCTAGAATTCCATGTAATTCAGTTTGTAAAAAATTAAGAACGACAGAAAGAAGCCCATTTTTACCACCACCACGGCCGAACATCCACAGAAATTTACGATAAAAATTTCTGTTATTCTTTTTAAAATACAAAAAGACGAAAGCAATCAAAAATTTTTGAAATGGCTGTAATTCAAAAAACCATTTCTCACCATAATTGATACAATCGTCTATCATTTTGTCATTAAAATATATATCATCTCTTGAAAGTATATCTCTTTCTAGATACTCTATTAGTTGAATTCTTTCTTTATTAAGTTTTATTTCACCTTTTTTATATTGTTGTATATAGTAATCGACATGTTTTTGCTTAATCATACTAAGTCACTCTCGCTATAATTATCATCATCAACGCTAGTCACTATTTTTGTTGATTCATCTAAGTTAAGGTCTTTTCCTAAAGCAATCAATGCACGTGAAATTTTAACTTTTTCGGCGATTGCTGGATTGATTTTTAAGTATTTCTGCGCTCCGTTTTCAAACTCTACAATCGTTCCATACTTAGAAATAGACGAATTCATTTTTTTATAAAGCTTTACTAAATCAAGATATCTCTCGACTTTTTCAACTTCTAGTTGATCGTTTTCGTCAATTTGACTCATCAACTGTTTTTTCAAATCTGCCATTTTCAATAGCAATCACCCCCCTATAAAAAAATTTAACGTATATTTTTAGACAGTTGACCCCATCCACCGGTTCCCTAGATTGGGATTTGACCCCCAAATAATTTGACCGGGGGTATGTTAGTCCCCACTTTCATTTGTTATTCGGTCATGTTTTGGGATTTGGTTTCCACGAAGTCGATCGACAATGAGATGTAATCGTACGTTACCTGTTCTCTGTCTGGTGCTGGATGAGTTTCATTGTAGTCCCCACCCATTATGATCACATGACCATCATCAACTCGTTGCTTAAATGAATTCAACTTATCAATTGTATCTTGAATCCAAGCGCTGGCATCGTGGCTGGATTCATTTATATTTCGAATTGCTGATCCTTCTTTTATAAATGTTCTTTCATCATTACTCATTGATTAAACACCCTTCCGTTATTAAAATCGATCGACAAGCCTTTGTTTCTAGGATCATCTTTTGTCATATAAACAAATGTGATTACATTTGTTCCTGGCATATCACTGTCAGTAACATAATGTGCAGTCATAGATGCAACCCCAACCTCTTGGCCTTTGATGTAAAGTTTAGGAACTTTCCCGTTTAAATAGAAGCTTACATCTTCTTTGGTTAATGGTTTATTCGAATCCAAGATATCCTGTCGCTTTTGTTTCCAAACATTACCTTCGAAAAACTGCTTGCCATAATCCATGTAGTCTTCATCACCTTGTTCTTTGTAAGGATGAGCATGAATACCTGCTACATATCCAATAAAAGAACTCCTTAAACTTTCACTAGTAGTTTGTTTAATTTGATTAAATGCCTTCTCCCATCCCTCATGTAACTTCGAAGAAAAGTTAACAGTTACATTACCGCCTTCAACAAATTGCTTTGTGAAGTTTTCGTATACAACATCTTGGGTTCTGTACTTTGGTAATGCTGCTTTGAGACCTAGCCCATCAGCCGCCCATTTATCAACCAGGAGTTTCTTACCTCCGATCCCATCAGCATCAGAAGTCGTTACTACTGCCGTAGGATATAGTTCCTTAATTTTAATCATTAATGACTTCATACTAGGAGCAACAACAATCGTGTATCTTCCATCTTCCACATAATCTTTCAAACATTTCTTTACCACCATTCATCATCCCATTTCTTTTTTCTTTTCGATTCTCTATAGTTAAATCTGTCGTGCCGTTTGTTGTGACAATCCTTGCACAGTGTGCGTAGGTTATCAATATCTAAGGCATGCTGTGGATAATACTCCAACTCTTTAATATGATCCACTTCAAGTATTGAATCATATTGAGTTGTTAGCTTGCCTTGTTCCTTACACCATTGACACTCGTAATGGTCACGCTCTAAACACTGCTGTCTTAATCTTCTCCACTCTGATGATCCATAGAACTTTGCTCGTGCTTGTTTGGATGATACATCAATCATTGTTGGAAATATTAGAAAGGTAAGTGTTAACCAACGCACGTTGTACTTGCAGCACACCTTCAATACCTAGCGACTTAACATCAAGTTTCAATCGTTCTTTCAAGAGTTGTGCATTATGATCTTCTTCAAGCGTTTCTTTTTGGATGTAATAAAGTAATGCTGATGTTTCATCCATCTTCAATCCATACACTGAAATGGTTTCAATAAACAATTCTGCAAGCGCATCTATATCTTTCTCTTCACGAACCTTCTTCATGATTTCTAAGAACTGTGCTTGTTGCTTTTTAATCTGTTCTATTTTACTCATAGATGTAACAACCTCCTTATAAAATTATGTAAAAAGGACTGCATATAAATGCAGTCCTCGTGAAAGGTATTAGCGCCAATTTGTTTGTCCGAACATTTATTGACGATCTATTTTATTTAAGCAGCTTATGCCACTTATGTCACTGGCAAGGATTTGCACCCTGCATGAATAATCTTTACCGTTTATCTCCTCTTTGGAATTACATTGGATATCACCGAATAATGTTTAAAGTCTCCCACTTTTAATTGTCACAAGATTATTTTTTTTTAGAGTATAAAGGGAGATTCTTAAAGCGCATCGTTCAGTTGTCCACAGGTTCTTGTGACCGTCTTATACAACTATTACCTTTATAGACACCTCATACCAAAGTTAATTATCCTACGTAGTAGCGTCTACCTATTCCGCCACAGTGACTAAACTTAACTCTCGCAAACCTGTAGAAAAAAGAGAGAGAAAATTCACCTCACTTCTTTAGTTTTATAATTGGTGGTTTGCGAGAGAATCTAAATGAGATCACAAGTGACTAAACGAAGAAAGTAGAATTTTTTTACTTCCTTGTAATCTCAAATCAAAAAAATAAGTAGGCAATCGTTCCGTTAATGTATTTGTGTAAGTGTGTCGCATTTCTTATTTTTTTGACACTATCATAATAACCCGTTTCAAAGGTATATGAAGTGTAGATAAAGTGTATAAAAGAGGTATAAAAAGTGTAATAAATGGCTACTTAAAAGCAACCAGTTCCAGTGCCGAAGCAAATTGAACAATGATCATATTAGATTCTTGTTTTACTGATTCTTCACTAATACAGTTTCGTTGCGCTGCTAGATAGATTGGATTGCCGTTGATATAACGGTCATAGAAAATTCTTTTTCTTCGCTCGGTAACATCTGGTTTGTGCGGATGCTGAATTGCAGAATAGCCTCTAACAAAAAGCTTATGAAGGTAATCAAACTCTTCTTGTGCTTCTTCTTTCTGGATTAACATCTGCTCGGCTTCAAAAGTGTTATTAGCCGTTGATGGTGGAACCAAAGAGAATGAAGCTGTTACTTTTGGTTCCCTCGGCTGGCCAACACGACATCTAGCAGCAAGATAGGCAGACAGGAATACACTGACGTTATGTTTAGTTTGCTCCATATCTACGTCCTTTGCATCTGGTGTTTCATATTTCTTTACGTCAAAAAGTACCATCCTTTGATTCCCCCGTTTATGGTATAATATTCGTGTCGAGAATATTACCCACGGTCGGAAGAATCCGGCTTTTTTTATTGGCAGCTTTCTTTACTCATGATAAAATATTTTTATTGTGACCAATGTTTGGGGCAAAGTAACCTCACATATCACAAGCTACCACTTTTCTGGTAAAATATTCTTCTTAGTCAGCCAGTGGTCGGCTGGCTTTTTTTATATTTCTCTATCTAAAATATTTTTGTTAAGGTTTCTTTATATTTACATTTTGTAACCGACATTACTAACATTTCGTGTTACTCTTAAATAGTGACAGAAAGTAGGTGTTCGTATGAATACTAATTTTTATCCCGTCAAAGTTTATAGCTTGAACTATCGGCTGTATTCTTCACGTATTAAAGCAAATCTACCGCAAAAAGTTACTCCTCTCAATTTTTTGATTCCACATTTTTACGCCGTATTAAATTTAAAAGAACTAAGAAACATTGAACTATGTTTATCGATATTAGATATTGACATTGAAAAATTCAGTACCCTCGTTCAAGCAAACGACAGGTGCAATGAACTAATGTACAATTGATTTAAACAGCCATTCGTGGCTGTTTTTTTGTTGTAATCGATCTACCATACTTTAAACTTTTCAAAGAACCAGCATCATCTGCCATTGATTGACCCATTTCATAGTGATGCTTATCAAGTTCAGCTTCTATTTTTGAATAATATGGCTCTGAATACTCAACATAAACGCCATCGACTTGTCGCCCTAAAATATAAACTTCTGGATAACTTAGCATTGCTTATCCTCCCTTAAGTACATTTCTGAGCTGACGTATGCTTCTATTAGTTTGACGGTAAACTAATATCACTAAGTTTCTATCAACGCATTTCAAGTCAACATATTCAAAAACATCATCTGGGTTGTTTCTGTTTAAATCTTCAAAAAATCTAGTAATGTGAACATCGTAAGGTTGAGTATTGAATTCTTTAAATTTGATCATTTATTATTCTTCCAATGCCCATCCCATTAATTTACTCATTTCAAATACTACATTTCGTCTTACTCCAGTTGAAACATCTAGATAATTAAATTTTAAAACATCCCATTCTAAATCAGTTGTAACTGTTTCAACATGCCTAACATCTTCAAACTTCATTGTTTCACCAGTCGGTAGCCATATGATCAAACTTTTTGATTTTTCCATTTATTATCCCTCCACCTTCACAGCAAACGGCCAATAGCGCTCATCAATTGCTTTGATTTGATTTTCTGTTAACGTATCCACCTTTTCCTTACATATCGTAAAATCAATTGTTCCCGCTAAATTTAAAAAAGTATATCCTATGTTGGTCGCCCCTTTGTCTGGTAATAAAACATGATATAATGGTTCCTTCTCGACTTCGTAACCGTTAGCTAATGCATTAACAAATAAATCTCTGTTCGACTTAAACCACAAAGAAAATTCATCATCGGGCATTGCTCTTAAGAAAGAATCTGCGGAACTGATAATATCAACTTTATCAGAACCCATTCCTAAACTTTCTTCAATAAAATCATCAGCAGTTTTAGGTAATATAACTTTTTTCGGTTCGTCTAGTTGTTCTGCCAAGCTAATTGCTCTTTCGACAGCATAGTTAGCGCCTTGTAAATAATCAACACTATCTGTAGAAACTACTAAGCATTCTAATTCTTCAATCAATTCTTGTTTATTCATCACTGTTCCTCCACTTCATCAAATCCACAGATTAACGATTCTTCCTTCCAAATTCCACAATCTTCCAGTACAACCTCTTTTTTATCTTCTTCAGAAAATTCAAGAATCAGCCCATTCACTAATACTGCTTTTACTACCAAAAATTGGTTTGTGTATTGCGGAACTCCTTTACCGATATACTTTACTTTGACTCCTGGTTGAATGCTCATACTCATTCCGATACCACCTTACGTTTCGCTATATCATCAGACCAAGCAGCATAATAATCAAAGTCATAGCCATCTTCTCTTGGATTTTCGTCTGAACGATCTGGATCATGTATTAATATAGCCTGTTTCACTTCTTTAGATTCATCTTCTAGTTCATCTATCAAGTCATATGGTATCTCAATTGAAACTAATTTAACTGTTTCATCTTCCTCTGGCTCATTTGACATTAGATAGTCTTTTTCCTCTTCGAATTCTTTATTTGCTTGAATTATGCTTTCTGTCCAACGTCCAGTATTTTGGGAACTTTCATATCGATATAGTTTCATTTTGATTCCTCCTAAATCAAGCCGCCGTCAATCAATAATACTTCGCCGTTTTCTTCAAGATTTTCTAACTGATTGAAAGCTTCTTCTGCGCCCAATTCTCCACCATCTTCAATACGACTTTTAGCAAGCATTTTGAACGCTTCGTATTTATCAATTGTTTTTATATCATCAAAAAATTCTTTTTCGTCTTCTACTTCGCAAACAATATCCTTGTAAAGTTTTAAACATTGTTTTTCATTTTCAGCAACAATTAATGCAAAATAAGGTTCTTTAATTTCATAAAATTTCATGTGTTTTTCCTCCTCAGTTTTTACTCTAAATAAATGACCTTCACCAGAAAACTCATGCGGATTTCCAAATTCATCTACTATAACAAACGAATTTTCTAGATAATCAATTGAATCTACTTCAAACCACACAGGATAGCCAACGGACATATCATGCATCCATACTTCTATTTTTGGAATCATTTTCTTCACTTACTTTCATGAACACTAACCAGTGCGTTTTTGCTCTTTTATTTCCGTATAACGGCTTATAATCAATTATGCTTAATATTTCAGATAGCTTGATTTGGTCCTCATTCCATTTAAAAACTAACGTCCCATTGGGCTTCAAAACCCTCATACACTCACGAAAACCTTTTTGTATATCTTCTTTCCAAGTTTGCTCATTCAACTTCCCATATTTTTTGGTCAACCAGCTGTTACTACCAGCTCTCAATAAATGTGGAGGGTCAAATACTACATGATAAAACGAGTTATCTTCAAAAGGCATCTTTCTAAAATCTGCAACTAGATTAGGATTAACATCGATGACGTGTCCACTATCTAATTTTTCGTAATGTTCTCTGTTGTCTATAAACAAAACTTGTTCGTTTTGCTTATCAAACCAAAACATTCTGCTACCACAGCAAGCATCAAGTATTTTTTTCATAATTTCAAAGGAGCAAAAAGTTTTTTTATGCGGCCGCAAACCTCCACTCCCTTCTATAAATTCACTGGCTCTTTTTTATAACCAGCATCAATCAAAATACTTTCAATTACATAAAGGTCTGTTTTCTGCTTCAAACTAGCTTTAAATTTCTTGGCAATATTTCTAGCTGTTTCTAAAGAAACGACTTCATATGTTTTAGCCAGGGCATCCGCAATAATAGCGGATGTTGGCGTGTAATAAATCTCAAGCAAAATGAACACTCACTTTCTACGAGATTATTCTTCGATTTCTTCTTCATCATCTTCAACTGTCTTTTCAGGGAAAATGATGTTCTCTTTATTTTTGCTCCAAGAATCTGCAAACGGTGCAAAATGTTGGCGTGCAAGTTCAACTTGGTTGATTAGATTTTCAACTGAAACATCATGATCAGCTGCAATTTCTTCTAGCACTTCCCCTTCATCGATTCGATGCAACACGCCACGAACGTTGATTGTTACTGATTCTGGCCATTCGATTGTTGTTGCCTTCTTGATGAATTCATCAATGGTTTCTTTCGATACTTGCACAGCAACTTCTTCGACTTCTTGCACATCATCGCCCATTTCTAAAGAAGTTTGTTCTTCTTTTAGAACTTCAACTGTTCCGTCGTTATTTACAATATATTCGACATTCGGTTTATTGGTCTGTTTGTTAACTGGTACCTTGTATTCTACTGTTTCTGGTTCGATGGTCGTTGATACTGTTTTGCCTAAAAATTCGTTTAAACTTTCATATTTTCCTTTTAATGAAGCGTTGCTAACCACTAATAGTACTTCGATATTTCCGTTTGATTTAGATGTCACTTTCTTTACTTCTGGTCTGAAATTTACTTGTTTTGTCATGGTAAAACCTCCTAGTAGTTTGTGGCTTGTCGCCAGTGATAGTTAAAATTATTTGTGATGAATGGTTTTTTCTCATTAAGCGGCTTAGTTACGCCTTGTGTAATGACTTTAAAATCATTTGACCTAATAACAACCGCCTCGACTGGATGACCATATTTCATGGCAAACAGTCTAAATCTAAGCTTATTTGATTGATCAATGCCATAGGCACCAAAACTATTTTTTATATCGATCACATGTAGCCAATTGCCATCGTGATCCTTGATGATAAAATCTGGTGAATAGGCAATGCTCGAAATGTTCCCTCCTGGTATTTCGCACTTCTCGTGCATTATAAATCTTGGGTGTACTTCAAAAGGCAGACCGCACATTTTGACAAATCGCTGATAAAACTTTGCTTCTTTTTCCGAGTCAAATATATATCCATCAATCGTGACTTTATTTCCTCGCTTATTCAGGGCTGTTGGTGATTGCATTGTTTTAACTCCCTTTCCTTGGTCGCAGTTTCCGCTCGAACTGCTTTTCCATCTTTGTTGCATTCAGGACATGGAATAGGTGTTGCATAATTAAATCTGTCTTTGCCCCAAATCACGCGCTGATCTTGACATCTAACACACTTCATTCTTATTTAGCCCCTTTCATCCAAGCTTGGTTATCTTTTGTTGCTTTTTCAATTGGTTCCTTTTTAAAATCTACTTTGGTAGATTTTGCTGTATACCTATTCGGTTTTTCTGGCATTATGATGGCTTCCTTTACTTCTGAAACAGTTCCGCCAGATACGATTGTTGCAATAGCTGCTGTCTCTTTTTGCTCAAATAACACAGCATCTTTTAAATTGGCTACTGGTCGACCATCTTTGCCAAGATAGGCTGAAATTTTCACTACATACGGCATTGAATGATTCCCCTTTCTATCGATTTGTTTTTAAGGCTTTAAAATGCGTTTTAAGCCGTTTTTCTTTCTTTATATCTATTTATATTCACTTGATTGTAAAACTGCTCTACGCTTAATATATTTGCTAAAAATAGCATTTTAGATGCCTGCTACTCGTTTGTCTGATGTCCCCTCAATTTTCATCACGAATCCTTGTGAATTACTCATGATGCGAGAAAGGATTCTCTCACCATAGGCTTGACTCATTTCTTTACCAGTTAAGTTCGTAGTAAAAATAGTTGCTTTATTCTGCCGAGCTTCTACAATGCGATTCAAGGTGTCGTTATTGAAGTTAGTACTTTTATTCCTATCATCAATTTGTTTAACTCCCAACTCGGCTCCTAAATCGTCCAGAACTACTAAATCTGCGCTTTTGATTTCTGCCATCAAACTACCTGTTATCTCTTTTCTGGCTTGCTCATCATTCATCGCAAATTTTAGCTGTTCTAAGAGTTCCGCATAACTAATAAATAAGCAGCGTTTATCATAGTTTGATTTCTCCAACACTTCCCAAGCAGTTGACATAGCCAAATGACTTTTACCAACACCGCTTTTGCCTGAAAGAATCATATGAATTGGTTTATTCAAAAGAATTTCAGTTGTAGCTCGTTTAGCAATTTCAAAAGCAAGCTTGGTTTCTGTGTCTACTGTTTTGTAAGTTTTAAAGCGACAATTAATTAAATTTTTGTCGGTATAAAGAGAGCTGTACTTCAAGTAATTAATCGCTCTGGCTTTCAAACTATCGTTAAACATTTTCTCTGTTTCAAGGTCTTCTGCTTTTTTGCGTGCTTTATAGCCACATTCCATGCAAGTTGGCGGACACCTATCGGACCCATCTTTGTTTTTTGCACGCCAAGCATAAAGATTTCCTCCGCACTCTGGACATGGATCAGGTGTAATATAAAGCAACGTTTTAATCATTTTTGAAAATCCATCTGATGCTGACTGCATTCTTTCACTTCCTAAAATCCAAGATCATCGTAATCCGAATGACCTGTATTTGATTTCTGTTGCTTGATCGTTTTCTTTTGCTTCCTTGCCGCTTCTCGATCATCAACAGATTTGAACCCTCTTTGTTCCCAATCTTTCAATATGGCATTGATATAGTTATAGTTTCTTGCGTTTGCATCAATAGCAATTTCAATAGCTTTAACAATTAATTGTTCAGCATCTTTTTGACTAGCTCCGATTTTTTCAAAATCAGAAATCCAATAATCAAAATCGGTCATAGTTTTAGACGACATCAATCCAAATCCGTTATTTTCCCAAATTGAACGAATGGACGACCCTTTATTGTTATTATTATTACTTCTTAGGTTCTTAGGTTCTTTAGGTTCTTGTTTATGTTCAGTTCGTTGTTCAGTTTGATGTGCAGCTTGTTGTTCACTTCGTTGTTCAGTTCGTTGTTTTTTCATTTCAGAAAAGCTTTGATATTCTGCGTAGTTACTGACTTTGTACCATGTCCCGTTTTGTCTACTTCTGCTTAATTCAATCATGTCATCTTTAACAAGCAAATCTAAAAATTTTCTGACGGTGTTTCGGCTTACTTCCCACCTTTCAGAAAGTTTTTTTTCGGATGTAATTCTTTCTCCGACTTTCACCGTTTTTAACTCTCCATCAAAAAGAATCTTTCTGTCTTGGTGATTGGCCATGAATATTAAATCAAGCCACCATTTAAGGTATTGAGGATTTTCCCAAATCCAGTGATCTTGAATGGTCCTATAAAGTTTTATCCAACCTCCAATGGCCAACCTGCTCGCCTCCTTTTATAAATCGTCCATACTGGTAAAATTTGTAATTTTGTTGTGTCCTCTACAATATTCACAAGTTCCACAACTGATTGGTTCTTCTTCGCCTTTTTTCACTCGCACAACATGCTCGATGTTTTCTTTTAATTCTTCTAATTCGTAAATCATTTTTTCTTCGCTAATAGTGATTAGTTTTGCTTCACTAGGTGTTTGTTTCGAAACGGCTGCAATGAGAGGAAGAAAATTTTTGTCATATTGTTGGCGAAGCAGTTCACAATAAACTGCCATTTGTAACACGTAACCGAAGCGTTCAATGAAGTTTGCTTTTCTGTTTAAACGTTCATCCCATTTCTTCTCATGCATATCTTTGGTTGTTTTGATGTCTACAAAATACTTTTCTTCTAAATTTAAACAATCGATTTTCCCTTTCCACATTGCACCGCCAATTTCACCTGTGACGATCACTTCTTTTTCACCTTGATAAATATTTAAAAAGGCTTCTTCTTGTTTTAATCTTTCAATCATCTGCTCCGCAATTTGGAAATCTTTAAGTAGGCCAAACGGTTTTCTTGAAGAAAACATCTTGCTTTTATTTTCTTCTTTAAATGCTTCATGAATTTCTGGTGATTCAAAGTAAGAATGAACATAATTACCAACTAGCAATGCTTTTTGATCACTCTCTGGTGTCCATTCGCCTTTTAACTTGGCAAGAGCTGCAGCTTCACATTCAAGAAATTTTTTATATTGAGAGACAGACATATAAGCTAGGTCCGCTTCTTGTGAATAATAATTTTCATCAGAAAGGATAATCGTCTTCTTCAATCGTTGAGACATCAGCTTCACTCTCTTTCTGATTGGTTTCATAACCAGCCATCACATCTAAAGTTTCCTGAACTGGCTCTTCTAAAATTCGGTCCGCCGCTTTCATTAAATCTTCTTTTTCAATTGGTTTGGCTTGTTCGATATCTGGTTGCTCTGTTACATCAGCCACACGTGTAATTCGTTCATTATCTTTTTCTTGATCAACAGCTTTTTTATTGTTGGAAAATAGTTTTTCTTCAAGTACCGCAGCTTGCTCTTCTCGCTCTGGTGTCACATCTTTTCGTTCGAATTCATTTTCGAGTGTGTCTTTAGCGGCTTGCACAAATAAATCATTATCGTTACTAGTATTGATTAAATATTTAGCAGCTCGATTGATGACAGTTCTTTTTGCCATTTCTTCTGGAAAATCATTCTGAACATTTTTTGTTTTTGCTTTGCTCCATGACTTATCAATTTGTTTCTTTGTCATGACGGTTGTTACTTCTTTACCATTTGCTAGCTTAATAACCACATAAGCAGCCTTAATGTCGTTGTCTAGGTTTTCGAAGGATGTTTCATGTTTAGCCACGACTAAGTCTGGTCCGTCCATAGCAATTTCAAATACATCGCCTTCTCTGACTACAACAGGCGTGATATCTGCCCCTCCTGTTACTCGATCTAATACAGCCATAGTCCCGAAATATGAACGCATAAGCTGGACTTTATTTCCATATTTAATGAAATAACATTGTTTTTTAGCTGGTGATAATCCTTGGATGACCATATCAAGCAAGGCGTTAGAAATAGATGTTTTAGTTTCTGGATTGTTAGCTGCCAACTGAAGAAGGTTCCCTCCTGAATTGTTGGTTAGTTCAAAGAAAGCACTTTTCAAAGCATTCTGCGGGCTATAGCCTGGCGGCATTTCTAATCCTTGCTCTTGCAATCTATTTAAATTTCCGATGACTTGTTCATCTAAAGAGCGTTGTGTCATTTGTGTTAAATCGTTACTCATATTTATGTTCCTTTCTTGGTATAATATTTTTAAGTGAGGTGATATTTATATGAAATTTATCTATTCAGATGAAGCTAAATGCTGCGCTAAAAGTATCATGGCAAATGCTTCGGCGATACGGTTTCATTTCAGCGTAAAGCATGAAGCCCTTAGCAGAAACGAACTCAATGCGCATTTAAAATTACTCCGATTAGAAGCAGAGAAAGCAGACATTTTGATTGTTTTTGGTGAGAACAATTATTTCTTGAGTTTTGTAAATAAATTACGAAACTTTTTCTCCGCTATAGAGAAAGAACAAAACAGTTCCACATATACAGGAGCCGTTGATGCTGCCTATGACATTTTAAAAGAGCATTATGCATACATCTAAAATTTACAACAAACTTTGCTATGGATTGATTTCTTGATTCATAGCTTCTTTTTCTATTTCTTTGTACGTCCATAATAAAGTCGCACTTAGTAATCTAAACGCATTGTCCTTTCTCATGGTGTCCTCATTACCAAAGACATCTAACAAAATGCTGTCGACTTTAGAATCTATCATTCTTTGCAAATCCATCGCTTCTTTATAAGTTCTTGCATTTTTTTTAATCATATCTTTTGTACTTTCTTGAAATTCATACAAAGCAGGTAAAAACGGTTCAATCACTGCTACTATAATTTGATCTGCTATTACATCTAAATCGTTACTCATTGTCATTCTCCTCTTCTTCGTCATATTCCCATGTTGGCTCTAATGCTTCTTTTTCTTCTGGCGGCTCTTGTCTAGCTCCTAATGAATCAAATTCATTCGTGACAATCTACCTCCAATTTACTAATCGATTTTCTTAGTTCGTCTTTCATCTCTGTTATCCTGTCATTTACAGCATTTTCAACTAGTTCCTTGATATCTGCTTGAATTCCAACTATCCCTAAATCTTCTTCTAACCGAACTTTGTGCCAACGACTATGTCCTTCTTCTCTGAAAAATCCAGACCCCATAAAGTGTGTAGGGATACCAATTTCTATATCTGACATCACTTCTTTTTTATTATTTAAAGCAGGGTTCTTTAAACTCACTAAATATTCTTCCGCTTCTTTGATCTGGCAAATCAATTTTTCTAAATACAGAATCTTTTTATTCGCAACATCAATTACTCCCATTTTCACCACTCCCAAAACAATTTTATTTTGCCGTCTTCATCGTCTAAGTGAAAAACTCCTTCTTCTTCTAACTGCATCAAAAACGGTGCTGTAGCTCCTTTTTCTTTAACTACTACGCTTGTTTTTCCTGCGCTGGCAGCGTTCATGATATCTTGAACAATTTTGTTTTGAGCATTGATCATCATCGCTTCAAAAATTGAATCGCTTAGTCCGTTTACTTCGATCATCGCAACTCACCTCGCAAGAAAGCTTTTAATAATACATCGAGCTCAGTCTCATGATTTTGTTTAGTTGAAGAAGATTTTATATCGGCAAAAGCTTCTTTAATTTCCTTACATATCGAACAATCACAATCATGGGAAAGGGCAGTCTCTTTAAAAGTTTCAAGTAATTGATTAATTGCTATGGCTTGTCCAGTTAGGGAACCCGCAAGTATAACTCCTGCCCCTTCAACTTCTGAATCAACAGCTACGCAAGCAAGATTGACCTTCTCTTTTTGACATTCATTTGCTAATTCCATTAATAAACTTTGAATTTTTCCGTTCACTTTGATATACTCTCCTTGAATTTTATATTTGTAACTGACCTACTTTGATGGCCGTCGAAGTGGGTCTTTATTTTTGTTTTTTACTTCTCGATCTTCCAACGCTAAATCGTAGTAGAGCAACCAAATGATAAAAGCTGCTATATATATGTTTTGGATTAATGGACCAATATTGCCACCTACTAAAAGCCCCAAGCCAAAAACGATTAGCAATGCCGCTATACGTCTTAAGTGATATATTTTTTTCATATTATTTCCTCCCTAAATTTCGCTTGCCCAAGATTTATCTTTTTTGTGATAGAAGCCATCTGCGACACTCTTCTTTGTCGTAGAACTTCCCTTGTTTACTTACTGATCCATGCGGAAGCCCCAGCTTCTCCCATTCCCTTATTGTTGTTGTGGAAACATTGAAATATTTTGCAATCTCTGTTTGATTTAAGACTCGCTTATCAACTGCGGTATCTCTTCGTGCTTTTTCTATTTCATCAACAATAATTCCGTGTACAAAATCTCTTAGAGAAGCTTCATTTTCTGGAGTTAAAATCACTTCCATTTTTTACACCTCCTATCTGATTTTGTAATAAGCAATAATATCGGTCATTTGTTTCAGATGTTTTTCTGGATTGTTTAGGATTTTTCGTAGATATTGTTCTGTAATCCCTAAAGCACTTGCTACATCAGGAATCTCCCATTGATTTTTCTCAAAGTGATTCAAGATTTTTTGACGTGTTTCTTGAATATTTGCCATGTTTTTTCTCCTTTCTCTAAATTAGTAAACAAATTAATCAACTATTTTCTAAATTCAGTTGACACAAATAGAGTTTTATTCTATAATCAAACCGTAATTAAATAAGACATTAAAAACATTGATTTATAGCTTTCTTGGCGGTTAGCGTTTATTTATCAATATTGTTTTTTTTGTTGTCTTTTTAGTTGATTAACTTGTTTACGAGATAAAGTATAGAGCTTTAACTCTATTTTGTCAACACTAAATAGAGTTTTTTTCTAAACTTTTTTTGTAAGCATTCAGAAAGGTCGTCAAATCAATGAATACTTATGAAATAATAAAAGAGTTGACAAAAAGGAAGAAAATGTCTATTCGACAATTAGAAATTACTCTAGGTTACTCAAATGGATATTTTAGCAAGTGGAAAAAAGTTTCTCCAAACTCAGAAGGCCTACAAAAAGTTGCGGACTACTTCAATGTATCTGTAGATTATCTATTGGGAAGAGAAACCAAAGAAACTCTAAAAAAAGTAGATTTATCAGAAGACGATACTGTATTTTCATTTGATGGAAAAGAAATTTCAAAGGAGACAATGCGTAAAGCAATTGCTATTGCTAAAGCTTTGGAAGAAAACGAGTAATTGGAGCGGTGTTGGTATGTATTTAAAATTAAAAGAATTGCTAAGTGATTATAATTTAAGATTGGTTTATATGGAAATGGAAGAATCTGGATTCTACTATCCTAAGCCAAGAATCGTATTTTTAAACGAAAAATTACATGAGGATAGAGCAGAAGCCTTTCATTTAGCACATGAGCTCGGCCATTTTATCGCTTCACATTACGAATATACAACGTTATATGATAGCTCTATTACTTTTCATTCAAAGTTTGAGACAGAAGCCAATAAAATAGCAATTATTATTTTATTAAATATTTTTATAGAAAATGAACTAACGGATGAATCACAATTTAAATTAGATAATTTCATGGATTTTTATTCTATCAATAATAATTTAAGAACGGAATGTTTCGATGTTTGTCATTCATACTTCAAAAAAAATTATTCTTACGCACAGTAAAAAAGCCCGTGCGACAACACGGACTTAAAACCTCATTTAGAGATTTGCTGATAAAAATATTATAACAGAAATGAGGATTAATTTAAAAATGAAAAAAATTGTTACTTTAGGTTTATCATTATTACTGCTGACTGCTTGTTCTAACGAAACTAAACAGGTTTCAAAGCAAAACTCAAGTTCTACCTCAATTACATCTGAAAAGAAAGATATTTCTGATTCTAAAAAAATTAATAGCTCAAGTAATGAGTCATCAACTATACATTATTCAAGTACACAAACAGATGAAGCAACACAAAAAGAATTAGGCGAGTCTACCTATTCCCAAATTTTAGAGACTTATACTCAAAAGTTGACTACAACTACACCTATATTGATTGAAGAACTGCGAAATGAAGGAGAACCTATAAAAGGCAATATTTCAGCATTAGCTGAGGTTTTAAACTCTAAAATAGGAAAATTAGCAGATATTTCAAATACTGGAATTTCGGAAATGGCAAGCATACAACTTTCTAATAAAGACGACTATTCATTATATGAATCTTGGGCAAATAAACTAACAGATGTTTATACTGCTGAAGCAAATAAGTTAACAGACCTGTACACCGAATTAGCTGCTGTTGACACGGAAATTTCTACATCACAACAACCATTGCCATCTACTCAATCATCTTCAGTAATTGAACAACCTCAAAGCTCTGAATCTGAACAACCTGTATATGACGAAGTACGAAGCGGTGAAGGAGCTCGACAAGTAGCTGAAAGAAATGGCTTAACCTTAGAACAACTATTAGCATTGAATCCAGGCATTGACACCTCTGTTTTTTATCCTGGTCAACCACTACGAATTAAATAAATTAGAAAGGAATATTAAAAATGCCAACTACTAGAACAATGCCCGATTATGGAGAAAAAAGAAATGGTGGCAAAGGAGCACCTCCTCCGCCACCTACTCGCCCTCAGCCTCGTCCATAGGCACTATATACAATTTCACTTTTTTCTCATAATCAATCAAAATATTTATATCATTATTTTTAAATAGAATTTCAACTGCTTCGACAGTTCGTCTTTTTTCAGGTTCTTTTGGTGCATATAATAGTAACTCATTGTATTCATCCGTATTATATTGATAAACATTTAAATAGCCAGAAGCGATATAGTTATTTGCAAAATCAAAAACATAGATGTATTGATGATAAGAATTATCCAACGCAGTATCTCTAATTGCTCTATGTGTAAATTCTAGCTTACCCTTCTTTTTTCTAAGTTTATTTATCCAAGAAAAAAAAGATAAAATTGCTTTAGGTAAAACGAACAACCCAATTACTAATACTAATACAAATGATAGTATTGCAGCCGCAATTTGTTGGATGTACGGTTCCATATTCGACAAATTGTAAGAAATGATACTTTGAGCTAACAAAAATACAGCTAAATTAATAGCTGACAATATTGATACTACTGCTATTTTTTCTTCTTTTTGTGCATTTGATAAAACTAACAAGTCATTACTCTTAATTAAGAAATAGGTAAAATATCCTGTAGCAGTAGATTGTATAAGTACTGCAAAAATATTTAAGTATTCAGTAACCATCATAGAAAACCCCTTTACAATTGGATTACCTCTTCATAGGCCAATTATAACATAATTTCTTCTATAAATCCCCCTCTCTGGCGAGTCTAAGCGTGTTCGATTCATGTTAGGGGCTTTAAAATTTAATAAGGAGGTGCTAGAAATTTGTCATTCCTTCTATTCGCTTGCCCAAGTGGAAAGGATAAGCAATGGCAACTTTTAAACAATATACAAAAAAAGGAAAAAAATACTGGAAAGTAACTGCCTATTTAGGCGTAGATTATTTAACTGGAAAACAAATTAATGTCACTATCAGAAACTGTAATACAAAAAAAGAAGCACAGCTCAAGCTTAATCAAAAAAAATTAGATTTTGATAATGGAAATCTAGCTAACGAGCATACTCGTTTAACCACTTTTGAAGAAGTTTATTATATGTGGTTGGACGAATACAAAAAAACAGTTAGGGAATCCACATTCATAGCTACTGAACGACGTATGAAAAAACACATTTTACCCACATTCGGGAAAATGCGACTTGAGCGTTTAACAGTCAAGATCGTGCAAAAATCTGTTAATGAATGGTATAAAAAGAATGAGATGGGAAAAGTACTTTTGAGTTATGCTTCTCGTGTTTGTGACTATGCTGTTGGTTTAGAAATAATAGACTCAAACCCATTTAAGAAAATAACTAAGCCTAGTTCGCTAAAGAAAGTAGAAAAGGATACAAAAAGAAAGTTCTATACAAAAGACGAACTGGAACATTTCTTAAATACAGCTGATAGCATTGCCAATCAAGCCAAAGAAGAAAGTTTAGTTCTAAAATACTATGCTGACTTAGACTGTGCTATTTTTCGCTTACTTTCTTTTACTGGTATACGTGTTGGTGAAGCTTTAGCATTGAATTGGAATGATATTGATTTAAAAAAGCAGGTAGTTAATATAAATAAAACTACTGCTATCAGTACAAATGGATTGACTATAAACGATCCTAAAACTTCCAATTCTATTCGTAAAATTTCTTTTGATAACAAGACTGCTTATATCTTAAAAAAATGGAAACTTAGACAGCGTGAAGCTTTAATGAAAAAAGGTGGGTTTAAAACACAACTCATTTTTACAAAAATTGATGGTACCATGTTCCGAAGTCAAGACATTTACCAACGTTCTAAAAGATTGGCAGAAAAAGCTAACTTACATTCTATTGGTTGTCATGGTTTTCGGCATACCCACGCAACATTATTATTCGAATCAGATAATGTTAGGTCTAAAATAATCCAAGAACGCTTAGGACATTCTTCTTTACAAATAACTATGGATACTTACACTCATATTTCTGATGAAGTTACTAAAGAAGCAACAGATGCTTTCAGTAGCTATGTAAATTTTTAAAATAGCAAATCTACATCAATAACTAAATCAGTAAATTCCTAACAACAAAAAAAGAGCCTAGAACCCTTATAAAGCAAGGATTCTAGGCTATATTCAAATAAATTATTTAGTTTCACGGTGTAA
>OBUP01000126.1_pt1 | contig 37405 bp, 28 predicted proteins | sample 1475931 | NCBI WGS metagenome assembly OBUP01 (sample SAMEA2579953, study PRJEB22360) | human gut metagenome | biome: human gut; feature: human-associated habitat; material: faeces | place: Denmark | collected 2008/2010 | reverse complement strand
ACACGAGTTCGGTTGGAAGGCGTAGAGGGCGGTTCCCAGCCGCCGCGTGGCCGAATATGGCGGCAAGCCAGCGTTCATGCTGGTGCCGGGCATCGATGTGCCGTTCCATTCCACGCTGCTGCGCAAGGGTGTGCCGGAATTCCGTGACAAGCTTGACGCGCTCCTGCCGCAGACCATCGATTACCGTGGCCGCCTGGTCGGACGCTACATTCCGAACCTGGTTGCGGCTCCGTTCGAAATGACGAAGGAATTCGCGGCCAAGATTCTCGAAGTCGTGCCGTCCGAGCGCATTCAGGCCGCTTTGGATGATCCGCAGATTTGGGATTCCTATGCTGCTGATGATCAGAAGCTCGGCCGATTGCTGCTTACGGAACTGCTGTCTTGGCAGTTCGCCTCTCCGGTGCGTTGGATTGAGACGCAGGCTCTGCTGTTCGGTTCCTCCGAGCAGGGCGGTCTTGGTGTGGAAGAGTATGTTGAGGTTGGTCTCGGCAATGCTCCGACGCTCGCCAATCTGGGTTCCAAGACGTTGCGTCTGCCGCAGTTTGCCGGTCGCGATGTGACGGTGTACAACGTTGGTCGCGATGAAGGCCGCGTGTACATGACTGATTCCGATTCGTTGGTTCCGGAAGAAGATGCTGACGATTCTGCGGTTGCGACTTCTGCTTCTTCTGCGGCTGCTGCTCCGGCTGTTGCCTCAGCTCCTGCGGCTGCTCCTGCTGCTGTTGCGGAAGTTCCGGTTGTTGCAGCTCCCGCCGGCGCTCCGTCTGACGTTGCCGTTGCGGATATTGCATTCAAGGCATCCGATGCGATTGCCACATTGCTGGCTTACTCGGCTAAGGTTCGCCCCGATCAGATCGGCGAAAGCGATACCACCGATACGCTGACCAATGGTGTGTCTTCTCGCCGTAATCAGCTGCTTATGGACATCAGTTCCGAACTGGGTGTGGCATCCGTGGATGGTGCTGCCGAAGCGACGGTCAAGGCGCTGAGCGCTTTGGTCAATAAGGTCGCTCCGAACTACAAGGCGTTCGGTCCGGTGCTGTCCGACATTGTGCGCGACCGTGTGCGTGGCATGTTCGGTGCCGCCGGTGTGAAGCTCGGCCAGATCACTAAGCGTGTGACCGATACATGGCAGCTTGGCGAAGGGTGGGCTTCCCATGTGGTGGCTGCGCTCGTGCTCGAAACCCGTGAGGGGGCCAGCTCTCGTGGCGGTGATCTTGCCTCGTTGAGCACGGATGCCACTTCCAATGCGGCCGCTGCCAACGCGCTGATCGATGCGGCCGTGCAGAAGGTTGCTGCCGATAAGGGCATCGCCGTTGCCATGCCGAGCGCCGGTGGCGCAGCCGGCGGGGCAGTGGTTGATTCCGCCGCTTTGGACGCGTTCGCAGCCAAGGTGACCGGTGCTGACGGCGTGCTCGCCTCCACGGCGAAATTCGTGCTGAACCAGCTGGGCGTAGTCGCTCCGGTTGCCGAGGAAACCGCTGATGAGAACGCGGCTGTTGTGGCTGCGGTCGAAGCTGAACTCGGCGCTGACTGGCCGAAGCAGGTCGAACCTCGTTTCGACGAGCGCAAGGCCATTCTGTTTGACGATCGTTGGGCATCCGCACGTGAAGACTTGGCACGCGCCTACTACAACAACGATGAATCCGCATTGAACGGCAGCTTCATCGGTCTCGGCAAGACCATTGCCGACGAAGCCGCTTGGTATGCAGGCAAGAGCGACAACGCGGATCTGAAGATCGCATTCAATCGTGTCGCTGCCGAAGCAGGAGAAAACGCTTCCGAATCGGCAGAAAACAGCCGTTTTGCTGGAGATATCGCAGTGGTGACCGGCGTGGCTCCGAACTCCATCGCAGCCCAGGTGGTCAACGGCCTGCTTGCAGGCGGCGCTACCGTGGTGGCCACCTCGCACAGCTTCAAGCCAAGCGTGAAGGCATGGGCCAAGCAGACCTACCGTGAGCATGCGGCGGGCGATGCCAAGCTGTGGCTGGTTCCCGCGAACCTGTCAAGCTACCGTGATGTGGACGCGTTGGTCGCTTGGGTCGGCAATGTGCAGAAGAAGACTTCCGGTGCGACCACCACGATTCTCAAGCCTGCTTACGAGCCGAGCCTGTTCTTCCCGTTCGCGGCTCCGCCGGTACATGGCAACCTTGCCGATTCCGGTGAACTGTTCGAATCCCAGACTCGCCTCATGCTGTGGGGTGTTGAGCGTGCGATTGCCGGACTTGCGAAGATCGGTGCCGACACCGATGTGCAGCATAAGTTGCATGTGGTGTTGCCGGGATCGCCGAACCGCGGTATTTTCGGCGGCGACGGTGCCTATGGCGAAGTGAAGAGCGCATTTGATGCGATCGTGAACCGTGCTCGCGCCGAAAAGGTGTGGTCGAGCCGTGTGACCTTCGCCCATCCGAAGATCGGTTGGGTGCGCGGCACGGGCTTGATGGGTGGCAATGATCCGCTGGTCGAAGTGGTGGAGCGTCACGGTCTGAAGACCTATTCCACCGCCGAAATTGCAGTTGAACTGCTGAACCTTTCCACCCGCGAATCCCGTATCGAAGCAGCCAAGGCCCCGCTTGACGTGGATCTGACCGGCGGACTCGGCAACGAGCCGATCGACATCAAGGCATTGCGTGCGGAAGCCATGGAAGACGCGGTCCAAGCGGAAGCAGCGAATGCCAAGAACGCAATCGCAGGCGACGAATCCGATACCGCGGCCAAGACGCTTATTAAGGCGCTGCCAAGCCCGCGTGCTCCGCGTCAGGCCAAAGTCGATCTTGTCGATTGGCAGAACGTCACCGCTCGTCCGGAAGACGAAATCGTCATTGTGTCCGTGGGCGAACTTGGACCGTGGGGCTCCGGCCGCACCCGCTTCGAAGCCGAACTCGGCATTCATTCCGATGGTCAGGTGGATCTGTCTGCCGGCGCGGTGCTCGAACTGGCATGGAACATGGGTCTGCTGACATGGAACGACAGCCCCAAGCCGGGCTGGTACGACGTTGACGGCAACCTCGTGCCTGAGGAGGATATCGCGGAACGCTACCATGACGAGGTCGTGGCACGCTCCGGCGTGCGTCCGTTCGACGAAGGCATGGGCAACGACTACAAGGACGGCACCGACGAGGAAGAAGCCGAGGTGTTCCTTGACCACGATGTGACCTTCTCGGTTCCGACTCGTGAGATTGCCGAAGAATACGTCAAGCTTGACGAAACGCACACCAGCTTCGCGGCCGATGTCGAATCCGGCGAATGGAACGTCACCCGCCATGCCGGCTCCATGATTCGCGTGCCTCGGCGCGCGGCCATGACCCGTACGGTCGGAGGCCAGTTCCCGAAGGGCTTCGACCCGGTCAAGTGGGGCATTCCGGCCTCCATGGTCGGCGACGTCGACAAGATCGCCTTGTGGAACATCGTCACCACGGTCGACGCCTACCTGTCCGCAGGCTTCACGCCGACCGAAATCCTCGAAGCGGTGCATCCGTCGATGGTTGCCTCCACGCAGGGCACCGGTTTCGGCGGCATGGCCTCCATGCGCAAGCTGTACTTGGATCGCTTCCTCAACCATGAGATTCCGACCGACATTCTGCAGGAAGCTCTGCCGAACGTTGTCGCGGCCCATGTGATGCAGTCCTATATCGGCGGCTATGGCAACATGGTCCCGCCGGGGTAGAATGGTGCGGACAGGTACCCCAGCCGGTTTCCGCCTGTGCCACGGCAGCCGTCTCTCTTGAAGAGGGTGCCGACAAGATCGCGCTCGGCAAGGCCGACTTCGTGGTCACCGGCGCAATCGACGACATCGGCGTGGAATCCGTGATCGGATTCGGCAACATGAACGCCACCGCCAATTCGGAGGAAATGTACGCCAAGGGCATTGATGCGCGCTTCTTCTCCCGCGCCAACGACCGTCGTCGTGGCGGATTCGTGGAATCCCAGGGTGGCGGCACCATTCTGCTGACCCGTGGCGATATCGCGTTGAAGCTCGGCCTGCCGGTTGCCGGCGTGATCGGATTCGTACACTCCTACGCAGATGGCGCGCACACTTCCATCCCGGCTCCGGGCTTGGGTGCGCTTGCAGCGGGCATGGGCGGCAAGGATTCCAAGCTGGTGCGCGATCTGGCCCGTCTTGGCATCACTCCGGACGACATCGCCGTGGTTTCCAAGCACGATACGTCCACCAACGCCAACGATCCGAACGAATCCGAACTGCACAACACGTTGGCCCACGCCATTGGCCGCACCGACGGCAACCCGCTGTTCGTGATCTCGCAGAAGACGCTCACCGGCCATGCCAAGGGCGGTGCCTGCATCTTCCAGGTCAACGGTCTGACCCAGCTGTTCAAGTCCGGTGTGATTCCGGCCAATGCTGCCCTTGACTGCGTTGATCCGAAGCTCATGCGCGACGACCACATGGTTTGGCTGCGCGAGCCGCTGAAGGTCGGCTCCGTCAAGGCGGGCCTGGCCACGTCGCTCGGTTTCGGCCACGTGTCCGGCTTCGCTGCGATTGTCAATCCGGGCGCATTCGAAGCGGCGGTGGCCAACACCGCGGGCGTCGAGGTGCTGAACGCATGGCGTGATCGCGCCAACGAGCGTCTGGCCGCTGGCCAGCGTCGCCTTGAGGAAGGTATGATGGGCCGCGCCGCTCTCTACGAGCCGATCGACAACCGTCGTTTCCATGAGGATGGCCGCGGCTACAACGCGCACGAAGTGGAGAAGGCCATGCTGCTCGATCCGAATGCGCGCCTGAGCGCATCCGGCTACTTCGAAGCCTGATCCCCGCGTCTGAGCGCCTGAAATTTCTGGCGTTCAGACGAACGGTCGTCAAATCCCGTATCTGTCGCAATCTCAGTATTTCGTGACAGATGCGGGATTTTCATATTCTTGAATCGCCCTACTTTCCGTCTGCACGACTCCCGTTTGGTGCCGTATTTTCGCTTGTGCAGACTCGAAACGAGGGACTCGCAATGTGGGTGACAAAGAATGAAGCGCTTAAGCAAGGATGGTATCCTTGCGTGAAAACGAAGTGTCGCCCGCCTGTTTTGCGGAAGTCGACATGGTTCGTTTCTTTCTGAAAACTTTCGAAAGGCTGGAAAATGCTGGGTTTGGGGCATGACGTCGTGGATGTGCCTGCGTTCGCCGAGCAACTGGGCGAACCTGGGTCGCGCATGCGAAACCTATTCTCCAGGCGCGAGCGATGGCAGACCGCTCAACGGATGCAGGTCAAGCGAGATGGCGAGGCGGTGCATCTTGCGGCCCGCTGGGCGGGCAAGGAGGCCTTCCTCAAGGCGTGGTGCGAGGCGATTTCGCATAGGACGAAAGGCGATGGCGACATTGCCTATCCGTACACGCTTGACGATTTTCCTTGGGAACGTATCGAGATACTTGACGATTCCCACGGCGTGCCCCACGTCATGCTCTCGCCCGAGGTGCGATGCAAGCTGCAGCAATCGTTGGGGTTGCCGGTTAACGGGGATGGCCAATCGTGCGAAATACACATTTCCATGAGCCATGACGGATCTGTTGCATCCGCGGTGGTGACAATAGAAGCGTGAATGGCAATTGCACAATCTCGGCCAATCGCACAATAACCAATAATTTCGTCAATCGATTGACGTTGGTCATCAAAACGCCTCGAACCGGTTTGATAAAACCGTTGATTCACGTTACACTTGTGCCAGCATCGCAGCAATGAAAGCAGCGAAACCCAATACTCATAACAACGAGGTTCCCTGAGAAGAGGAGTAGAGGCATGGCACGTTCCAAGTCCGACCAAGCGTTTGACGAGCGCATCGCGAAGAACAGCGAAGAACTGCATGAACTGCTGACGGAACTGTACGGAGAACAGGCCGACGAAGCCTTCCGAAACCTCACCGAGCTGATGAAGGCGTCGCATGCGGCGCGCCCCGCCGATCTGAAACGCCTCGACACTAAGCGTCTCGCCGATCCGGAATGGTACAAGCGTGGCAACATGTTCGGCATGACCATGTACACCGATCTATTCGCTGGGGATCTAAAGAAACTCGCAGACAAGGTGCCATATCTGAAAGAGCAGAAGCTCACGTATCTGCACCTGATGCCGTTGCTGAAAATGCCGCATCCGCAGAACGACGGCGGTTATGCGGTGGAAGATTTCGACACCGTCGATCCGTCGCTTGGCACTAATGAAGACCTCGCGGCACTCACCAAAAAACTGCGTGCGGCCGGCATCAGCCTGTGCCTCGACTTCGTGATGAACCACACCGCATCCAGCCATCGTTGGGCCAAGGCGGCTCAAGCGGGCGATCCGAAATATCAGGATTACTACTACTGCTACGACGACCGCACTGTTCCCGACCAGTACGACGCCGTGGTACCGGAAGTCTTCCCAGCCACCGCCCCCGGCAACTTCACCTGGAACGAACAGATGCACAAGTGGGTGCTCACCTCGTTTTACCCGTTCCAGTGGGATCTGAACTACCGCAACCCGAACGTGCTCGTGTCGGTGCTCTCCAGCGTGCTCGGCCTCGCCAACCTTGGCGTCGAAGTATTCCGCATCGACGCCGTGCCTTACATTTGGAAGGAACTCGGCACCAACTGCCGCAACCTGCCGCAAGTGCACACCATCGTGCGCATGTTGCGCATCGTGCTCGAATGCGTCTGCCCGTCCGTAGTGCTGAAGGGCGAAGTGGTGATGGCCCCCAAGGAGCTCGCCGCCTACTTCGGCACGCCGGAAAAGCCGGAATGCCACATGCTCTACAACGTGTCGATCATGGTGAATCTGTGGAGTGCGCTTGCCAGTGGGGACGTGCGCCTGCTCAAAGACCAACTCGACAAGCTTAACGCGCTGCCGGAGAACTGCTGGTTCGTCAACTACCTGCGCTGCCATGACGACATCGGCTGGGGCTTGGACGAGCCGGTGGAGGAGAGTCTCGGCATCGACCCGCTCAAGCACAAGGAATTCCTGTACCACTTCTACGAGGGCTCGGTGCCCGGCAGTTGGGCCATGGGCGAGCTGTACAACTACGACGAGGCGTCGAAGGATGCGCGCAGCTGCGGCACCACGGCCAGCCTGTGCGGTGTGGAACGCGCGCTGATCACGCATGACAAGCCGTTGCTCGACATTTCGATGAAACGCGATCTGATGATGCATTCCGCCCTGTCGTTCCTGCGTGGCTTCCCCATGTTGAGCTGCGGCGACGAAATCGTGCAGCTCAACGGCTGGGAATACAAGGAAGATCCTGACCGCGTCGAGGATTCGCGTAATCTGCATCGTAGCCCCTTCAATTGGGAGAATGCGGCTAAGCGCAAGCGGGCTGGCACCCTGCAGAAGCAGATGTGGGATGGATTGAAGAGCATTCGTGAGATGCGCGACGATTCCGCTTTTGCGCCCGAAGCGTGGGTCACCACCTGGGACACGCATAATGATGCGGTTCTTGCGGTGGTGCGCCACGTTGAAGGGCGCACTGTTCTCGGATTGTTCAATTTCTCATCTGCACGCCAGAGCGCACATCTTGATTCGGATGGCGATATCACGCTTCCCGCTGAGGTCGCGTTGGAACCGTACCAGGTTTGCGTGGTCGAAAAATAATTATTGCGATTTCGACTTGCGATTGTTGAGGGAGTGTGTATAATGGCTCGAGTCGTTTCGTGTCGACTTCGGTCGGCATAGACGGTGCGCGGATGTAGCTCAATGGTAGAGCCTCAGTCTTCCAAACTGATTACGCGGGTTCGATTCCCGTCATCCGCTCCACACAATCGTTAGAGAAGAAGAAGGGCGTGCTTAATGGCACGCCTTTTGCATACCTGCCGTGCGATTGCTTCGATGACTGGGTATGCTGGACGTGTCGCGACAGCGACGTGACGGTCGCAACAGGCGGTAATCGCAATACAACGGAGCGGGTATGGCACAAACGCAAGGTAACAAGGTGACGGAAGTCGTCGACGGCGTGGTCGAACAGGTCGACGTTTCCAAGCATCCAACGGCATCCATCGAAGCATCTGATCTTTCCTTGGCCGACATCGAGCGTCGCAAATCGCATCCGGGACACTGGGCGCTGTTCATCGCGCTGATGCTGGTGGCTCTGATCGTGCCCTACTGGTGGGGACGTTTTCTTGCGGTCAAGGATGCGGCTTGGATTGTCGCCAACCTCGGTTTCCTTGATCCCAAGGGCGTTGCGTTGATTTCGTGGACCGTCACCATCATGGCGATGACCGGCTTGGGATTGATGGTCGCCGATGTGAAGAAGTGGCTATGGGGCACGGTTTTCGTGGTGGGGCTCGCCGCCGAGCAGTTCGTTGCCGGCATGTGCCTGCTGAGCTTCAACTTCTGGAACGCCACTTATGTGATGTACGGCGATTCTTCGGGGCTTGCCAACGCCGCGAATCTTGGCATCATCGCGGCTGGATGCGGTGTCGCCGTCTACGCGGTGCTGTGGGTTGGGCTGCTGGTCTGCATCAAAAAAGAATCGAAATTTAATGTGCTTACGCGCAGTTGGGCGTCGTTTCTGCTGTTTTTTGTGATTGAGGGCATTTCGCTCGCGGTGGTGCTGTTCGGCGGGCTGCTGAACGTGGTCTGAAGCGTCGCTTGCGGCATGGTTTGATTTGGTCTGCCCCTCGTGTATGATTTCCCTTTGGCGTGTTTCGCCCGCGGATAGAGAGCGCGTCGGTATTGGACTGGCAGCACCGCGCAGCAACATAAGGAGGATGCCGTGGCACTTACGGCTGAGGAAAAGCAGGAAATCATCAAGACTTACGCTACCCACGAGGGCGACACCGGCTCCCCGGAGGTCCAGGTTGCTCTGCTGACCAAGCGTATCGCTGATTTGACCGAGCACCTCAAGGAGCACAAGCATGATCACCACTCCCGTCGTGGTCTGCTGCTGATGGTCGGCGATCGTCGTCGTATGCTTGATTACCTCAAGCGCGTTGACATCAACCGTTACCGCTCCCTGATTGAGCGTCTGGGTCTGCGCCGATAGTAAAATTCTTCCGCCCGAATGCCTTCCCTGGTGTTCGGGCGTTTTTTGCATGACAGCCGCGTTGAGGAAAAGACAGTTTGAAAGCCCAAGGTTTAGGGCGCATGAGGTCTAGAATCTAAAGATGAGGAAGCGACGAAGGTAACGTCGCGTCACGCATGCAGAAATCGGTTGGAGTCCGCTGAAGAGGACTGCCGATAGTTGGTAAAAGAAAAAGAAAAAGGAGGAACCCTATGGAGGGTCCCGAAATCAAGGCTGTTGAAGCCGTAATTGATAATGGTTCGTTTGGTAAGCGCACGTTGCGCTTCGAGACCGGTCGTCTCGCCCAGCAGGCGGATGGTGCCGTCGCCGCCTATCTTGACGATGATTCGATGATTCTGTCGACCACCACCGCCGGTTCCAGCCCGAAGGAGAACTACGACTTCTTCCCGCTGACCGTGGACGTGGAAGAGAAGATGTACGCCGCCGGCAAGATCCCGGGATCGTTCTTCCGCCGTGAAGGCCGCCCGAGCTCCGAAGCTATTCTCGCTTGCCGCATTATTGACCGCCCGCTGCGCCCGTTGTTCCCGCACACGCTGCGCAACGAAGTGCAGGTTGTGGAAACCGTGCTCGCTGTCAACCCGGACGATGCTTACGATGTTATCGCACTGAACGCTGCTTCCGCTTCCACTCTGATTTCCGGTCTGCCGTTCGAAGGCCCGGTTTCCGGCGTTCGCCTGGCTCTGATCGACGGCCAGTGGGTTGCTTTCCCGCGTTGGAGCGAGCGTGAGCGCGCCGTGTTCGAAATCGTGGTTGCCGGCCGCGTGGTGGAGAACGGCGATGTCGCCATCGCTATGATCGAAGCCGGCGCAGGCAAGAACGCCTGGCACCTCATCTACGACGAAGGCCAGACCAAGCCGGACGAGGAAGTCGTTGCCGGTGGTCTTGAAGCAGCCAAGCCGTTCATCAAGGTGATCTGCGAGGCTCAGACCGAACTTAAGAACATCGCTGCGAAGGAAACCAAGGAATTCCAGCTCTTCCCGGAGTACACCGAAGATCTGTACAACCGTATCGATGAGATCGCCCACGCTGATCTCGACGAGGCTCTCTCCATTGCCGAGAAGCTGCCGCGCCAGGATCGCATTCATGAGATCAAGGAAGGTGTCAAGGCCACTCTCGCCGGCGAATTCACCGACATGGACGATGCCGAAAAGGAAAAGGAGATCGGCAATGCGTTCAAGGAGCTGCAGCGCCAGATTGTGCGTCGCCGCATCCTGACCCAGGATTACCGCATTGATGGCCGTGGTCTGCGCGACATCCGTACCCTGTCCGCTGAAGTGGACATCGTTCCGCGCGTGCACGGTTCCGCACTGTTCCAGCGTGGCGAAACCCAGATTCTGGGCGTCACCACCCTGAACATGCTCAAGATGGAACAGCAGATCGACGCACTGTCCGGCCCGCAGTCCAAGCGTTACATGCACAACTATGAGATGCCGCCGTACTCCACCGGTGAAACCGGTCGCGTCGGCTCCCCGAAGCGTCGCGAAATCGGTCACGGTGCTCTGGCGGAGAAGGCTCTCGTGCCGGTGCTGCCGAACCGCGAGGAGTTCCCGTACGCCATCCGTCAGGTCTCCGAAGCCATTGGCTCCAACGGTTCCACCTCCATGGGTTCCGTGTGCGCATCCACCCTGTCGCTGCTCGCCGCAGGCGTGCCGCTGAAGGCTCCGGTTGCCGGCATCGCCATGGGCCTCGTGTCCGGTGATGTTGACGGCCAGCACATCTTCAAGACCCTGACCGATATTCTCGGTGCTGAAGACGCATTCGGCGATATGGACTTCAAGGTCGCCGGAACCTCCGAATTCATCACCGCCCTGCAGCTCGACACCAAGCTCGACGGCATTCCGGCAGACATTCTTGCCTCCGCTCTGCAGCAGGCCAAGGAAGCCCGCACCACCATTCTCGAAGTCATCAACGAGTGCATCGACGGCCCGGCCGAGATGAGCCCGTATGCTCCGCGCATCATCACCACCACCGTTCCGGTCGACAAGATCGGCGAGGTCATCGGCCCGAAGGGCAAGATGATCAACCAGATCCAGGAAGAGACCGGTGCGGAGATCGCCATCGAAGATGACGGTACCGTGTTCATCTCCTCCGAGGGTGGCGACGGCGCTGAAAAGGCTAAGCAGATCATCGAACAGATCGCCAACCCGCACGTTCCTGAAGCCGGCGAAACCTACAACGGCAAGGTTGTGAAGACCACCTCCTTCGGTGCCTTCGTGAACCTGACCCCGGGCACCGATGGACTGCTGCACATCTCCCAGATTCGTAATCTGGCCAACGGCGAGCGTATCGACGCCGTCGAAGATGTGCTCAAGGAAGGCGACACCGTTGAGGTAGTCGTGCAGGGCGTTGATGATCGCGGCAAGATCTCCTTGGCCATTCCGGGCTTCGAAGATCAGGAATCCTCCGCTCCGCGTCGTGAGCGTTCCGATCGCGATGACCGTCGCGGCAGCCGTGGCCGTCGCGATGACCGTCGTGATGACCGTCGTGATGACCGTCGTTCCGACCGTGATGACCGTGATTATGATGATCGTCCGCGTCGTCGTCGTTCCGATCGCGATGATGACCGTGATTATGATGATCGTCCGCGTCGTCGTCGTTCCGATCGCGACGATCGTGATCGTGATTATGATCGTGATGATCGTCGTTCCGACCGTGACGATCGTGATTACGATGATCGTCCGCGTCGTCGTCGTTCCGATCGCGACGATCGTGATTACGATCGTGATGATCGTCGTTCCGACCGTCGCCGCAGCAGCCGCCGCGACGACCGCAACCCGCGTTACGCAGCCGACGAGAACTACGACGAGTACCGTGCCGATCGCGAAGAGCGTTCCGAGCGTCCTCGCCGCCGCGTCCGCCGCGACTTTGATCCTTTTGAGGACTGATGTCCTCAAGGATCCCTCGCAGCATAGCTGACTGACTGAAGTGCCCTGTACCGAAAGGTACGGGGCGCTTTTCGTTTCATGCAGAATGCATGAAAATGAGACACGGGATATGAGTTTTGCCATAACGTACCTAGATGTATGCAAGAATGGTTTGAAGAGCCATTAACGAAGGAGCTGTCATGGTCGTTGGCATTATCATTGCTGTCATCGTTGTACTTATTGTGCTTTGGGCCGTCAGCGCCTACAACGGGCTGGTCACGTTACGCAATCGTGTGAAGAACGGCTGGGCGCAGATCGATGTGCAGCTCAAGCAGCGTACCGATCTTATTCCGAACCTGGTGGAAACGGTCAAAGGTTATGCGGCCCACGAATCCCAAGTGTTCACGCAGGTCACACAGGCCCGTGCCGGCGTGGTGCAGGCCGCGCAAAGCGGTGACGTGGCGCAGCGCATCGCCGCGGAAAACCAGTTGAGCCGCGCGCTTATGAATCTGCAGGTTGTGTCTGAAAACTATCCGCAACTGCAGGCCAATACGAATTTCATGGATCTGCAGAGTCAGCTGAAATCATTGGAAGAGAAGATCGCTTACGCACGCCAGTTCTACAACGATGTCGTGCAGAAGTACAATACCCAGACCGAGGTTGTGCCGACCAATATTATCGCCGGCTTGTTCCATTTCGAACAGGCTCCCTACTTCCAGGTGGATGAAGCGGATCGTCAGGTTCCGCAAGTTAAATTCTGACATGCATGTAAAAGCCCCGTCCGATAACGATGGGGCTTTACTGTTCAATTCGGCCTGTACGGCCATCTGTTGTACGGCCATCTGAGGGAAGAAGAAGCGAGAAAGAGGGATTATGACGGCCAAACAGCATGCGTCACGAGCGGTGCGCAGCTTCGGTATTGCAATCGTTGTTACCGTTGGTATTGTAGCGGCCTTGCTGCTGTTCATGGTATTGGATGACGGTGGGGCCGATCTGAGCTACAAAACGCTCGACTACGATGTGCAGGTGCAAAGCAATGGCGATTTGAAGGTCACCCAGCATATCGACATGAAACTCGCCGACCGCAGCGATGACGACGGCGATTATCCATGGAAGCAGCTGTACCAACAGTACACGCTGAAGGAAAGCGATCTGACCAATATCACCGATATCAGCGTGCGCAATGTAACAACGGGGGAAACCTACCAGCAGGGCGATATCGCAATCCCAAGCAGCTACAGCACCGACGAATGGAATCGAGAACATGCGAAGCAGTGGTATATCGCCGATGTTTCGCAAGGTGACAGCAATCCGCAGCCGTTCGATCCGGCAAAAGACGGTCTTGTTTCCGGCAATACCGACGATCGTTCCAAGAAGATCGAAATTGGGTGGAACATTCCCTCCATCACATCGGCAAGCAGCTTGAAATTCGACGTGACCATGACTATGCAGGGTGTGACCACCGCCTATCAAGACATGGCCACGTTCCAGTGGGAGCCGCTCGGCGTGAGCAATCAGATTCCCATCGGCAAAGTCACCGGCACCGTCACCTTCCCCGAAGGCATTGACGCCGATAATTCGTGGGCTTGGCTGCATACGGAATGCACGTCGGAAACGGAGCGAGACAAGAACGGCTCGCTGAAATTCACCGTATATGACGTGCGTGCCGGCGACTATGTCGACGTGGTCGCCATGTTCGACGTTGGCGCGACCGGCGGCGTGGAACGCACCAGAGATACCACCATCAAAAACGGCATTATGAAAAGCGAAGCCAAGCAGGAACAGCAGTGGCGCGACCAACAGCGCAAACAAGCGCGCATCCGCCTGATCACGTGGATCGCCATTGCAGTGGTCGGGCTGGTCTTGTGTGTGATCGCCATCATCTTCGCGTTGCGCAGCTTCAACCGTTCGCAATATCATGGCGGCGTTGAGTATTGGCGTGACGAGCCGGAAATGAGTCCTGCTAGCGCTGCGGAGCTGCTGCATATGGTCGACAACAAGCATTCGAGCACGCTGACGAGCCGTAAAATGTCGGCTTCCGTGCTTTCGCTTGCCTCGCGTGGCGCGATCTCTATCTATCCGGGGGTGGCCGCCATGTATCGGGGCATTGATATGAGCCAGGCGAATAATGCTGACATCGCACGGATGATCGCCAACGATCCCGCTCGAATCCGCGATGTGGGCAAAACCAGTACGGTGGTGATACTTCCCGTGGTGTTTAACAACGTGCAATCGTTGCAGTTGCGCCCGAGCGAGCAGGCCGCGCTCGACTTGCTGGTGACGGCGTCCGAACGCATCGGCTCTCCGGTGTTCGATCTGGATCAGATGAACGAGAATTTCTCTGGTTGGAAGAACGGCTACAAGCTTCAGGAGAAGTTCACGAATACGTGCGACAACGAATTCGCCATGCTGGGCGCCACGTCGATATGCGGTGGGGGAGCGTTTGCCGCGGGCATTTGCGCTGTGATGCTGGCATTCCTGTCCATGCTGTATTTCGGAGCCATCGGCAATCTTGCGTTGCTCGCGGTGATTTCCGCGCCGATGATGTTCGCTTCCGTGTTCGCGTTGAGCTACCTCAAACTGAAGGGGCTTACCGACAATGGGCAGTATCTTGCTGGCCAGGTGCTCGGATTGAAGCATTATATGGAGGATTTCAGCGAATTCAAGGATCGCGGTGTGACGGATATGACGTTGTGGGGCCGGTATATGGTGTATGCCACCGCGTTCGGCATTTCCGAAAAGGCGATGAAGCAGCTGTTGAAAGCGTATCCGCAATTGGCTGATCCGCATTGGCTTGATAATAATGCTTCCGATTCGCTGCTGTACTGGAGTTATCGTTCATGGTATTTCGACCATCGTTACACCGGTCCTGCTTCGTTTGATACGAATTCGATGGATTTCTCGCAATTCAGCGCCAATTTTGGTGATATTGGCGCGCAGTTGGAATCAGGTTTCGCTGATATTCAATCGACGATTTCAGCGGCGTCGCCGTCCGGAAGTTCCAGTGGTTCCGGCGGCAGTTTCTCCGGTGGTGGTTTCGGCGGTTCGTCCGGCGGTTCCGGTGGTGGCAGCTTCGGCGGTCGCTGACATGCGCATTACGCGCATGTTTGGTGGGTTTGCTGTCTGCTGAGACGGGCTGGCTGGTAAGGTTGCATTCGGAAAGACACTCTGTACGTTGTTGAAGGAGATCGGGATGGCTTTGTTCCGTAATCTTGGACCGTTCCACACCACGGCTATCGGTCATGGCGAAATGCCGCTGACCATTGAAAACAATCGTGGTCACGATGTCGGTATCGAAACATTGCACGCCTCGTTGGATGCCGGATGCCGTCACATCGACACCGCTTGGGCGTACTACACGCCGGGCGAAGAGGAACAGACCGGCGAAAAGCTGGTGCGTGAGGCGCTTGACTCGTGGAAGGGCCCGCGTGAGGAAGTCACCGTGGCTACCAAGGTGGGCTTGCGCCGCGCTTGGGAGGGTGACAAGCCGGTTTGGCCGCGTGACGGCAAGCCGGAGCATCTGATCGAATACGGCAAGCAGTCCGCGATGGCTCTTGGCGTTGACAGCATCGATCTGCTTTACCTGCACCGTCATGATCCGGAAGTGCCGTACAACGAGTCCTGCGAAGGCATCAAGGCGTTGCTCGATCAGGGCGTGGCCCAGTGGGCGGGTGTTTCCAATGTGAGCATCGAACAGTTGAAGATCGCACAGGAGATTCTCGGCGACAAGCTTGTGGCCGTGCAGAACCAGTATTCTCCGATTCATCTGGACACCCAAGACACGCTTGACTATTGTGCCGAGCAGGGTCTGGCATTCGTGTGCTGGAGTCCGTTGGGCGGCTACCGTCACCCGTATGACGAGCACCTGTTCGATCCGTTCCGCGAGGTGGCCGAAACCCGTGGCGTGAGCTATCAGCGTGTGGTGCTCGCATGGGAGCTGGCCAAGGGCGACCACATGTTCGTGATTCCTGGCGCCCACCGGCCGGAAACCATTCTCGATTCCCTCAAGGCCGACGAGCTCGAACTCACCGAAGAGGAGCTCGCCAAGCTCGGCTGAGTGTCATATTCGCAACGATTTGCATCAAGGCGTCCGTCTCCACGATGGACGCCTTTGGTTTTCCCGCATGTGTTTTTCCGTGTATGTATTTCCCAGATACGGCAGAAGTGTCCCGTGAATAGTTGAGAATATAAAGCGGAAAAATCGAGTAAGAGGAACAAGCGTGCAAAGAAGAAATAAGCCTGAAGTATTGGCTCCCGCGGGCAATCTGCGAGGACTGAAAACCGCCGTCGATTACGGTGCGGACGCCGTCTACTGCGGAGGCAAGGCGTTCGGCATGCGTTCGGCGCCGAAAAACCTGAGCTTGGAGGATTTCGAAGAAGGCTCCCGTTATGCGCATGAGCGTGGCGCCCGCGTGTATGTGACCTGCAATGTGTTGCCGCGCAACAACGAAGTCGAAGCGATGCGCGAATACATCGGCCAGCTCAAAGACACCGGCGTGGACGCACTGATCGTTTCCGACATTGGCGTGATGCTCATGGCCCGCGAAGTGGCGCCGAATCTGGAACTGCATGTGAGCACGCAGGCGGGAGTTACCAACTATCAGGCAGCGAACGCCTTCTACCAGTTGGGTGCACGCCGTGTGGTGCTCGCCCGCGAAATGGATCTGCAGGCCGTGCGAGACATTCGCGCACGCATCCCCGACGATCTTGACATCGAATGCTTCGTGCATGGCGCGATGTGCATGGCGTTCTCCGGTCGTTGTCTGTTTTCCAATTATCTGACCGGACGCGACGGCAATCATGGCGAATGCGCTCAACCGTGCCGCTGGAAGTATTCCATAGTCGAAGAAAAGCGCCCTGGCCAGTATTTTCCGATAGAACAGACTAAGGAAGGCGCATATCTGTTCAATTCGCAGGATATGAACATGCTTGCGCATATCGACGATCTGCTTGATTCGGGCGCTACCAGTCTGAAAATCGAAGGTCGTTCCAAGAGCGCCTACTATATTGCAGCGATGACGAACGCTTACAAGACCGCTGTTGACGCATACATGGTGCAACGCGGTTTTGAAGACGAGGATGGCACTGTGCTGAAGCCGTTCCACGATCGTGTGATTCGTCCGTCCGATCCGGATTACGGCAAGCCGGAAACCACCGATTCGATTATGGAACATGCGGATGGCGCGTTCGCAGGAAAGCCGGATATTGCAGCCGTTCCCGTCGCTTCTGCCGGCGAACCGGATGATCTGAGCTACCATGCCCGCAGCACAAGGCGTAAGTCGAACACGGCTGCCGAAATCCTGCCGGAAGGCTGGTATCACGCCGGAGTGCGCCCCGCGGAGCATGTGTCTCTGCCTGACTGGCTGTTGGACGAGCCAGACAAAGTGGCGCACCGCGACTATTCCACCGGCTTCTACTATCCGGAGCACAAAGTGCAGCAAAGCACCGATCGTTCCGCGTATTTCCGCGCATGGCTGGTGGTCGGCGAAGTGCTTTCGTGGAGTCCTGAAGACGGTGGTCGCGTGACCATTATGAGCCGCAACAAGATCGAAGCCGGTCAAGAGGTTGAATTCGTGCTTCCGGGCGCGGCTCCGCTCACCTATACCGTTCCGGCTGGCGGATTCCGCGACGCCGATGGGCATTGGGTCGAAGCCATCAACAATCCGGCGCATGTGTTCTCCATGCCATGCCCGCAGGAAGTGCCGGTGAACGCGGCCATCCGATCGCGCACCAAGAAACCGACGCTCAAAGCGGAATAATTGCGAAAACATCGTATAGGCGCAGAAAATCAGCAGAAATTAGTTGAAATAATCGTAGAACAATCAAGGAAAACAGAAAAAATGACTGACAAGCAGTATGACGACGCTATTCTTGACAGCAATGCGATCGACCCGACCGATGTGGACGGCAATCCGATTCCGGTGACCATTCCGATCATGCTTGCGCCGGGCGTCAAAGTCGTATACACCACGCGACTTGGCGGCACTAGCGAAGGAGACTATGCGCACTGCAATCTCGGGGGTAAAACCGGCGATGATCCGAACCATGTGCTCGCCAATCGTGTGGCGCTCTCCAACGCCATCGATGCGAAACTGAGCTTGGTCAGCCAGGTGCATTCCGGCGTTGCCGTCGATGTGGACGAATCGTTCGTAATGAACCGTCCGTTCGGTTTCGACGCGTCCGGCAGCAAAGGCGAAACCGCTCAGCAGGTGGCCGAAACCGCGGATAATCCGGCAGTGGTCGAAGCCGACGGCCAGGTGACCGCGCAGAAGAACGTGGCGCTCGGCATGTTTGCGGCCGACTGCCTGCCGGTGCTCATGGCCGATGCGGAAGCCGGTGTGATCGGTGCCGCGCATTGCGGTCGCCGTGGCCTGCAGAACGGTGTGATCGGTGCCACCGTCGAAAAGATGGTGGCCAAGGGAGCCAAGCCGGAACGTATTGTCGCCACGCTCGGCCCGTGCATCTGCGGCGACTGCTACGAGGTTGGCGGAGACATCGCCGACGAATTCGACGCGCAGTTCCCTGGAACCTTCACACTGAGCCGTTTCGGCCAGCCGGGCATCGATATCGCGGCCGCCGCGCTGCAGGAGCTTGCCAAAGCTGGTGTTCCGGCTGATAACGTCGTTTCCTCCCGCGCCCGCGTCAACGCAGCCACCCAGTATCTTTCCGAAGATGAGGAATTGGCGGAAATCTGCCAGGCCGATGGCGAAGGCGAACCGCAGCTCGCGGAACGTTTCAAGAGGATCCGCCGTAGCCTGTGCACGCTGGAAAATCCGCTCTGGTTCTCGCATCGCCGTGCCACCATCGCAGGCAAAGCGCACGAAGGTCGTATGCTTGCGCTGATCGTACGCGAATAGTGGGAGAGCGGCGCGCTGTTGCGGATTGCGTGCAGAACGTAAGGCAAAGCGCGTTGCAAACCGATTCGGGGGTTTACGGTGGGACGTATGAGTGAGAGAGAGCAGATGCAGGAACAGAAGATGCCGGTTGTGGCCGTGGTGTTGGCGGCCGGTTTCGGCACGCGATTCGATGAGAACAATCCCAAGCAGTTGGTTTCGGTGGGGGATAAGCCAATCGTCTGCTGGAGCATCGAGGCGTTCGAGCGCAACGATCGCGTGAGCGACATCATCGTCGTGGTCAACGAGCGTGTCAGCAATATGGTGAACATGCTGATCGACGAAGCCGGTTATACCAAGGTGCGTGCCGTGATTCCGGGTGGCTCCGAGCGTGTGGACAGCACCCACGCCGCGCTCGACCTGCTCAAGCAGGCGGGCATTCCCGATGGCGCGAAAATCCTCATCCACGATTCCGTGCGACCGTTCGTTGAACAGCAATCCATCGACGGCTGCATCGACAGTCTCGACCAGTTCAACGCGGCGACCGTGGCATACGCGTCCACCGACACGATTCTGCTGACCGAAGATCTTGGAGAGCGCAAGGTGGTGCGCTCCGTGCCTGATCGTACGAACGCATTCCGCGCGCAAACCCCGCAGGCCTTCCGTTTCGGCACTATCACCAAAGCCTACGAGCTCGCCACCGCCGACCCTGACTTCCACCCGACCGACGACACCCGCGTGGTGGTGGACTATCTGCCGAACGAGCCGGTCGCCATTGTCGCCGGATCCGAAACGAATCTCAAGATCACCACACAGGCCGACATGCCGATCGCCGAGAACATCGCGCGCAGCCTCGACCCGGAACACGCCAAACAAGAAGCGAAAGCGCGCATGCACGCGGTGTTCGCTGAAGCGTTCTCGCAAATGCATAAGCATTGATCGTAAACGAACCCGCCTTTCGACCACGTACACTGGAACACATGCAGCAGATCAACATCGTCATCTCAGGTTTCACCCCGTACGACGGCATCGACGTGAATCCGGCCGTACTTGTTCCCGTGGCGCTCGCCGAATATTGGAATGATCCATCTCAATCCGTGGCGCTGTCCGACGATCTTCTGCAGGATGTTTCCATTAGCGTGACGATGGTGACGCTTCCGGTCAGTTTCGCCAATGCCTGGCCCATGTTGCTGAACGCCATCGAACAGGCGAATCCCGATATTGTCATCGCCACCGGTTTGAAGCGGTCCGCCCGCGGCGTGCTGCTGGAGCGATGCGCCACGAATCTGATGGATGCGGCCAAGCCTGACGCCGACAATGTGATTCCGCCGCGCCGTCCGATCAATCCAGAAGGTCCGGCAGCATATTGGACACGCTTGCCGTTGCGTTCGATTCTGCGCGATTTCGCCAAACATGAGATTCCCGCCGCGTTGAGTTCGGATGCTGGCACGTTCGTCTGCAATTCGCTGTTCTACCATCTGCTCGACTGGTCTGCCGCGCAGGAAAAGCGTATTCTGTCGGGTTTCGTAAGCCTGCCGATCGTCAACGAGCAGCCACATCCGCAACATGGACTGTCGATCGCGCAGCAAATCGCCGCAGGTAACGATGTGATCCGCGAATCGGTGCGTTATTATCTACAGCCATCCTCAAGTGAGATTCTGCTCGGCTGAACGGCGTCGGCGTTTCCTCGAACGATTTCTGTGCTCTCTGTGAGAATTATGCGACTGCCGTGTGCCGAACGTTTTTCCTGCGCTAAAGTTCAAGACGGATAGGCGCGGGCAAGATGCGCGATGGAAGGGAATTCGTGAAAGGAATACCATGGTTGAGCAGTTCCCAATCGTGTTGAGGGGGTACGACAAGGAAAGGGTCGATGAAGCGTTCGCTTCGGCTCAGGAGACGGTGGACCGTCTGCGTGAGCAGGTCAAGGCCGACGATCAGACCATCCTTGAACTGCAGGCACAGCTGCAGGAAGAGAAAAACAAGAAGGCCAACCCGAATTCGTTCGCATCTCTGGGCGCCAACGCGCAGCAGATGCTCGCCAGCGCGGAACAGACCAGCGCCGAGCTACTTGACCGTGCCAAGAAAGACGCTTCCGCGGCACGCGCCACGGTGCAGCTTCAGGCCGAAACCCTGCTGAACAACGCCAAGCTCGACGCCAAGCGTATTCTCGACGAGGCTAACGCCAAGGCTGAAGCGGTGCTGTCGAAGGCCAATAATGATGCCGGCACGCTGAAGTCCAACGCCCAGCGCGAAGCTGACCAGCTGCGTGGCGAAGCGCAGAAGGCCGTGGTGGCGCAGCGCCAGACCGTTGATCTGGAATTGACCAACTCCCGTGAGGAGCACGACAAGCGTCTCGCATCGGAGCGCGCCACGCAGGAGCGTGAGCTCTCCGATATGCGTGCCGCAGCCACCGAACAGATCGCGGCGCAGCGCAAGAACGCCAATGACGAGATTAACCGCATGAAAAGCGAGACCAACGACCAGATCGAATCCGCGTTGGCCGAAGCCAACAAGAAGCTGGCCGACGTGCGTGAGCAGGTGTCCAAGATGATGACGGACGCGCAGCGCCGTGCCTCGGAAATCACGGATACCGCCAAAGCCAAGGCACAGGAGATCACCGACGAGGCCGAAGTGCATCGCACCAAGACCATCAGCCAGGTCAATGCCGAGGTGGAGCAGATCCGCGCCGACATTTCCGCCCAACAGGATGAGGCTACGAAGAAGGTCAACGAGCTGCTCGCCGACCTGAACGAACGCCGTGAAACCGCCAAGAAGCAGTCCGAAGAGCTGATTTCCGAAGCACAGCATACGCGCGATGAAGCCGAGGCATACGCTTCCGACAAGCGTGAGGCAGCCGACAAGCAGGCTGCCAGCATTCTCAAGCAGGCCACCGAAGAGGCCGACGAGCAGATCAACGAGCGTCGTGAGGCAGCCAAGAACGAGCTTGAAGGTGTGCAGCAGCGCATCGCCGACCTGCAGACCCGTGAGGCGCAGATCACGCAGCGTGTCAGTGAACTGCGTGCCATGTTTGCCAACGCGTTCTCCGGTTTCGGCGCGAACGGCCTGTCCGTGGTCAATTCCATCGACGGCGAACAGCATGAGTCCGCAGCTGAAGCTGAAACTCCGGCGGAATCGCACGACGAGAGTGGCGAAACTGTTGCGGGCGAACCGGAAGTGACCTTCGACGAGGATGTTGTCTCCGACGAACAGCAGAATAATGACGACTTTGAAGAACCGTCCGAAGACGAGCAGTCTGACCAGGGCGAGGAAGCACAGGAGGAACAGAACAATGACTGATATCACGCCGTTGAGCGCTGATGCATTGGCAACGCTGGTTGAGGATTTCGAAGCCAGCGACCACAACCGTATGGCCATGAACGCGGTCACCGCGGCGGGCGTCAACAAGGTGGCGCGCAACTATGACCGCGCCCGCTTGATGCAGCGCAGGTTTTCCACCATTGTCGACAATGGCACCGCCACCCATCAGGATCGTTCCGGCCGTTGCTGGCTGTTCAGCTCGCTGAACGTGGCCCGTTTCGTGGCCAAGAAGAACATGGGGCTGAAGGAATTCGAGTTCTCTCAGAACTATGCCATGTACTACGACAAGCTCGAGCGCGTCAACTACTTCCTGCAGGACGTGGCCGAACTGGTGAAGGCCGGCGAGCCGTCCGACTCCCGCCTGATCCAGCATCTGCTCGCCGACGTGATGGGCGACGGCGGTCAGTGGACCATGGCCATGAACGTGTACAAGAAGTACGGTGCCGTTCCGAAGGATCTGTTCCCGGAAACTGAATCCTCCAAGAACACCGGCGAAATGAACGTGCAATTGCGTCGCCTGCTGCATACGGCCGTCGCGCACATGTATGCCGATCCGGCTTCGATCGAATCGGTGATCGCCGAAGCGACCGCCGCCGGCCACCGTATTCTGACGATTCACTTGGGCGAGCCGCCGAAGAGCTTCGACTGGGAGTGGACCGACAAGGACGGCGAGTTCCACCGCGATGGTGAGATCACGCCTGTGGAATTCTGGCAGAAGTACGTCGGTTCCGCCGATTTGGAAGGCTACGTGTGCCTGGTCGACGATCCTCGTCAGGAGCATGCGAAGGGCAAGAAGATCGGTATCGAGCACTTGGGTAATGTGGCCGGGGGAGACCCGACCGAATATCTGAACGTGCCGAACCAGTTCATGAAGGATTGCGTGCGTCAGATTCTCGAAGAGCAGGGCATTCCAGTATGGTTCGGTGCCGACTGCCACCCGATGATGGATCGTGAAAACGGCGCTTGGGCCACTGATCTGTTCGAATACGGCAAGGTGTATGGCGTCGACTTCGATCTGAACAAGGAAGATCGCGTGCGTTTCGCCGATTCCGCGATGAACCACGCTATGGCGTTCGTTGGCGTGGACGTTGCCGAAGACGGCACGACCACCCGTCGTTGGCGTGTGGAGAACTCTTGGGGCGACAAGATCGCAGACAAGGGCTACTTCACCATGAGCGATGATTGGTTCACCGAATACGTGTACGAGGTCGCCGTGCCGAAGGCGCTGCTCCCTGCCGAATATCAGGCCGCTCTTGACGAACCTGCCACCATGCTCCCCGCATGGGATCCGATGGGCGCTCTGGCTGACTGATACGTAAACCGACAAGCTGATTGACGAATGCCGACTGCATGGGACTTCGTAAAAAGTCCAGCATGCAGTCGGCATTCGTGTTATTCCACTTTTATCCGTTAAGGTAACTTCGGTGATTATCATCCATGCAAAGTATGCATGAAGCAGGTATGCAGGTATAAGGAGGAGCAGAAGAGATGTCAGGTCTTCGCGGTCCAGATAGTTCGAGGGATGCACAATTGTTGGATAACGCTGTGTTTCCGGAGACCGTGGATGTCAATATTCGACAGTTGGACCCGATTCCCGCTCCTCGATATTTTCTGAAGGAAATCCCTCTTACCGACGAGATGAGCAATCTGGTGTTGAAGTCCCGTCAGGAAATCCGCGATGTGCTGAATGGCAAAGACGATCGTCTGCTTGCCATCGTCGGTCCCTGCTCGATTCATGATCCGAAAGCCGCGCACGAATACGCCGAAAAGCTCGCGGCTGTCAAAAAAGAGCTGGAAGACCGGCTGGTCATCGTGATGCGCGTGTATTTCGAAAAGCCGCGCACCACCATCGGTTGGAAGGGTCTGATCAACGATCCTGATCTCGACGGCCAGTTCAACATTCGCAAGGGCATGTGGCTCGCACGCAAGGTGCTGGCCGATGTGCTGGGCCTTGGACTCCCGGCAGCTACGGAATGGCTTGACCCGATCACCCCGCAGTACATCTGCGACCTGATCAGCTGGGGTGCGATCGGCGCTCGCAATACCGAAAGCCAAGTGCATCGCGAGCTCGCGTCAGGCATGTCGATGCCGATCGGCTTCAAGAATGCCACCGACGGTTCGGTCAAGCCGGCAGCGGACTCCTGCTTCGCGGCCGCCTTCGAGCATCATTTCCTGTCCATCAATCTTGACGGACGTGTGATTTCCGCCGAAACCAAGGGCAATCCCGATTGCCACCTGGTGTTGCGCGGTTCTTCGCACGGTCCGAACTACGACACCGAATCCGTGGCGAAGGCGTTGGCCGATCTGAAAGTTTCCAAGGCTTCCGGACCGAGCGAACACGGCATCGTCATCGACGCGGCGCACGGCAACTGCGGCAAGAACGAAGTGCGCGAAGCTGAAGTGGTCGAAAACATCGCATCCCGCATCGCAGCAGGCGAACAGGGAATCAGCGGCATTATGATGGAAAGCTTCCTGAAAGCCGGCAATCAGAAGCCCGCTCCGCTCGACCAGCTGGAATACGGCAAGTCCATCACCGACGCCTGCGTGCCGTGGGAACGTACCGAACAGCTGCTACACACGCTTGCCGAAGCGGTCGAAAGCCGCCGCAGGCTTGCCGAATAATCGCAAATAAGCGTAAATAACCGTAAATAGAAAAACCGTGCGAAAACCGCGTAATCTGCGTAATCGCACGGTTTTTGCATTGTGATTGCTATTCTTGGGAAAGATAGTGATTTGGAAAGATAGTGATTTCCAAGGAGAGCAGTGAGATGCAGCAACAGCTGAACACGCCTGAAGAGCTTCGTGCCATCCGTCAGGCCATGGATGAAGGTAAGAATCCGCTGGTGGTTACGGATGTGCCGCGATGGGAAGATCAGGTTGGCATCAGCCGCATCGTGAACCGCCGAGTGCTTGAATTTGAGGTGCTTCCCACACCGGCGCAGGTGTTAGGCGATCTGCCGCTCAGCGATCAGGCGCAGGAAATCGTCGCCTATTCTCGAGATGAGATTCGCGCCTGCCTATATGGTCAGGATGATCGATTGCTGGTGATTGTAGGCCCATGTTCCGTGCATGATCCTGCTGCAGCGCTCGATTACGCCCGTCGTTTGTCCGCGTTGAAAGACGAGTTGTGCGGCGAATTGCTGATTGTGATGCGCGTGTATTTCGAAAAGCCGCGTACCACAGTCGGTTGGAAGGGTCTAATTAACGATCCCGACATCGATGGCAGCTGCAATATCAAGAAGGGTTTGCTGTTGGCCCGCCGTACACTGCTTGGCGTATTGGACGCCGGTTTGGCTGCGGCCACGGAATTCCTGGAACCAACCAGCCCACAGTACATTTCCGACGCGGTCAGCTGGGGTGCGGTCGGCGCTCGCAACACTGAAAGCCAGGTGCACCGTCAGCTCGCTTCGGGCATGTCGATGCCGATCGGCTTCAAAAACGCCACTGATGGTTCCATCAAAGCGCCGACCGATTCATGTTTTGCTTCGGCGCAACAGCACACGTTCTTCGGCGTCGATCACATGGGCCGTGCGGCCGTGGTCAAAACGCTCGGCAACCCCGACTGCCATGTGGTGTTGCGCGGTTCGAGCAGCGGTCCTAACTATGACTCCGAATCCGTGGCGAACGCCATGAAGCTGATCCGTGAGAAAATGCCGGCTGAATCCGCGGCCGCGCACGGCCTGATCGTTGACTGTTCGCATGGCAATTCCGGCAAAGACGAGCATCGTCAGGCCGAAGTGGTGCGCAATATCGCAAGTCGCATCGCCGACGGTGAAGAAGGCATCACCGGCATCATGATGGAAAGCTTCATCGAGGGTGGCAGCCAAAAACCGGCACCGCTTGCCGAGTTGACGTACGGTCAATCCATCACCGACAAATGCTTGAGCTGGCAGACCACGGAACAGCTACTGCGCGAACTTGCGCAGGCCGTGAGCAAGCGCCGCTGGAAGTGAGCGAAGCGAAAATAAGCGAAACCGAGCGAAAAGCGTGAAGCAATTGAAAGGAACGAACGCATGAGCACAATCGCCATCATTGGTGCCATGGACGAGGAAGTCGCCAATATCGCATCCGCATTAAGCGACATCACCGTAACGGAGGAAGCCGGCGTCAGCGTGACGCGCGGCACCATCGAAACCAACAAGGGCACGCGCGTCAACGTTGCGGCAACGGTTGGCGGCATGGGCACCGTCAATATCGCCGCCACCACGCAGCATCTCATCGACGCGGACCAGCCTGACGCCGTGATCTTCTCCGGCATCGCAGGCAATCTCAATACGCATCTGCACATCAACGACGTGGTGCTTGGTGGCACGCTGCGCTACCTCGACACCGACATGCGTCTCGTCGGCCAGTGGAAGCCAGGAACTGCGGACCAGCCGGTGGAGGAATTCCACTCCGACGACCGCCTGATCGAAGTCGCCGATAAGGTGCTGACCGATTTGAACGTGCATCATATTACCGGCATCATCGCCACCGGCAACTATTTCGTGGACGATCCGAAGAAAGTGGAGCAGGTAATTCGTGAAACCGGCGCGGACGCGGTCGAAATGGAAGGCGCCGCGGTGGCGCATATCGCGGCACGCAACGACCTGCCCGTGCTGGTCATTCGCGCGTTGAGCGACAATGCTGACACGGATTACGTGGAATTCAAGGAATTCGACATTTCAGAATACGCTGACACTGCGGCGAAAATCGCAGTGAACATCGTCAAGCGCATGTAAGCGCAGCACGGCCCGTCCAGCGCATCGATTGCTGGACGGGCCGTCTCATATTTCGGTATTGCGAATTTCATGAAAGTGAACTGCAGGGAAACTTCCGATGGCGTGAGGGAATCGCGCACGGGAATCGCTTTCGGGAACCGCTACTGTTGAAGAAGAATGACGGATTATCGGAAGGTTAACGTATGACGCTGGAGCACGTGGCGATGGCGATTGTGGTTGTCGCCGTCGCTGTGGTCGCCTTTCTGCTGGGGCGTGCCCGGGGCGTGCAGCTCGGGGAGGATGAGATCGACCCGAACGATCCAAGCCTGTTCGGCGCGCAGAAGAACATGTCGCTATTCGGTCCGCGCGTGCCTGTGCAGCCTACGGAACGCCAGCTTATTGCCGTCATGCCGGAGGCGTTGATCGTCGTCGATTCGCTGGCGTCGGTCAAATATGTGTCTCCGGGCGCGCAACGTTTCGGCATTGTTGAAGACCATGCGATGACGCTCGCCGAAATCCGCGATATTCTGCGCTTGGTATCGACCGACAGCGTGGTACGTGAGCGTGAACTGTCGATTCCGTTGGATCGCGCCGCTCGCGCCGCCGCAAAGAACACGAACGGCAAGGGCATTGAGGCGGGCAAGTTCCGCCCTTCCGACACGCTGTATCTGCATGTGCGCGTCGGCCAGATTTCCGACGATCTGTTTGCGATTTTCATTTCCGACATGAGCGAGCAGCGTCGTTTCGAAATCATGCGTCGTGATTTCGTGACGAACGTTTCGCACGAATTGAAAACTCCGGCAGGTGCGATTTCTCTGCTTGCCGAAACGATTGGCGATGCTGCAGACGATCCCGATATGGTGAAGTATTTCGCAGGTCGCGTGTCCAAGGAATCCGAACGATTGACGGAATTGGTGCATCGTCTGATCGACTTGCAGAAGGCGCAAAGCGCGGCTGCGGTGCTGAATGCGGAACGGCTTTCCGTGCTTGCTTTGGTACGCGAGGCGATTGTTGAAAACCAAGTGAATGCCGAATCGAAGCATATCAGCATGGTGCTTTCGCTGAACGGCAAGCAGAAGCTGGTGTACGTCGAGGGTGCCGAAAACGCTATTGATCAGGATGACGTGTTCATCAACGCCGACCATGAAACCATCAAAACCGCGGTGAAGAATCTGGTGGAGAATGCCATCAACTATTCTCCGGAACACACCACTGTCGCGGTAGATGTCGGCAGTAGCGATGGCAAGGTCTCGATTCGTGTCGTCGATCAGGGCATCGGTATTCCGGAATCCTCGTTGGACCGTATTTTCGAGCGATTCTACCGTGTCGATCCCGCGCGCTCACGCGAAACGGGGGGTACAGGATTGGGCTTGGCCATCACCAAGCATTGCGTGCAGGATTGCGGAGGCACTATCGCCGTGTGGTCGCGTGAGGGGGAGGGATCGACCTTCACCATCACCTTGCCCCAGGCGAAATCGGAGCAAGACGAGGAATCTGCGAAATCTGAAACCGCGGAAATTAGTGAATCAGCGCAGCTTCCAATCGAATAATTCAAGCAAATAACCAAATCAGTCAACGTTCCAATCAACAAGAGCACACAGAGGAGAAGCACCAATGACGCGCATTCTGATCGTCGAGGACGAGGAATCGTATCGAGAGCCGCTGGTCTACCAGCTCACCCGCGAAGGCTACGACGTGTCCGCCGCTGCCACCGGTGAGGAAGGATTGGAACTGTTCACCAAAGGAGGCATCGATCTGGTGCTGCTCGATCTGATGCTGCCCGGGCTTGACGGCACCGCGCTATGCCGCAGAATTCGTGAGCAAAGCCGTGTGCCGATCATCATGCTCACCGCGAAAAGCGCGGAAATCGACAAGGTGGTCGGTTTGGAAATCGGCGCGGACGATTACATCACCAAGCCGTACTCGTTCCGCGAGCTGCTGGCGCGGGTGCGTGCGGTGCTGCGACGCAATCAGATGGTGGCCGACGCGACGGAATCCTCCGACGACGATATTCCGCTGATCTGCGGTGACATTTCCATGAAGATCGGCCAGCATGAGGTGATGGTGCGTGGAGAGAACGTGTTCTTCCCGCTGAAGGAATTCGAGCTTCTCGAATATCTCATGCAGAACAAGGGCCGTGTGATGACTCGCCACCAGCTGATCGACCGTATCTGGGGGTCCGATTACGTTGGCGACACCAAAACGTTGGATGTGCACGTCAAGCGTGTCCGCTCCAAAATCGAGGAGGATCCGGCGCATCCGAAATATCTGACCACCGTGCGTGGTCTGGGCTACAAAATCGACGTTCCTGCGGAATAACATTCGAACGTCAAGCAAGTGCCAATCAAACAACAATCGAATGTGGCATTGTGTCAATCGAATGACGATCGAACATAAGTGAATATGCCGTTATCTGCAATCGGTGAATGGAAATGACGAAAACGTCCGAAGTGTCGTAGAGTGTTCATCTTCCGTTCACCGATTTTGGTTTTGCAGGACCAAAACCACCAATAGGCTTGACATTGTCATGAAGAATGATGGCGACAACAGAATATGAAATGTCAGAAACATACGCCATCAGAATGTTGACAGAGGGAAAAGAATAATGCGTAATTCCATTCTCGTACGCTCCATTGCAGCTGTGTCCGGCATTGTGATGCTGGCTTCTGTCGCGGCTTGCGGCGACAACATTGCTTCCAACACTGATTCTTCGGCTAGCACCGGCACCAAGACCACCGAAACCGTGTCCGGCAACTTCTCCGGCGCTGGTGCTTCCTCCCAGCAGGCTGCTGTGGAAGCTTGGATCGCCGGCTTCCAGGGCACCAACCCGGATGCCAAGGTCGCTTACAACCCGTCTGGTTCTGGCGCTGGCGTTTCCACCTTTCTGACCGGTGCCACCGCGTGGGCCGGCTCCGATGCCGTCCTGTCCGATGACGAGGTCGAGCAGTCCAAGAGCGTGTGCGCTTCCGGCAACGCCTTCGACATCCCGGTCTACGTCTCCCCGATTGCAGTGGTCTTCAACCTCAACGGTATCTCCGGCAAGGGTAAGACCCTGAACATGGACGCCGACACCATCGCCAAGATCTTCGACGGCAAGATCACCAAGTGGAACGATGACGCCATCAAGCAGCAGAACCCGAAGGTTGACCTGCCTGATCTCGACATCACCGTGGTGCACCGCTCCGACAAGTCCGGCACCACCAAGAACTTCCTGAGCTACGTCAAGGATGCCGCTGGCGACGCTTGGGGCTATGAGCTCGGCGAGAACTGGCCGAACGAGGTTGGCCAAGGCGCCAAGGGCACCTCCGGCGTGATCTCCACCGTGCAGCAGGCTGACGGCACCATCGGCTACGCCGATGCCTCCCAGGCTGGCGAGCTCGGCACCGTTGCAGTGAAGGTCGGCAACAATTACGTGCCGTTCTCCGCTGAGGCCGCCGCCAAGGTCGTGGATGCCTCCCCGCTCGACGAATCCGCCACCGGCGACAACCGTGTGGTCGTCAAGCTTGACCACAACACCACCGAGGCCGGCGCCTACCCGATCGTGCTTGTCTCCTACGACATCGCCTGCCCGGCATACAAGGATGCCAACACCGCCAAGTTCGTCAAGTCCTGGCTCACCTACGTGGTCAGCGACGAAGGCCAGCAGACCGCTGCCTCCGCTGCAGGCTCCGCTCCGTTGTCCGACACCATGCGCCAGAAGGTCCTCAAGTCCATCGACGCCATCGAAACCAAGTGAGCTTTGGTACAGTAAGCGATAAGCTCTCGGTGAACGGCAACTGACCGTCTGTTTCAGGCCGCAGCCGCAACATGAAAGCGGGTGCGGCCTGAAACGGTACTTGTAGGTGAAACGAAAAACGTAACCATCGAACGTCATCACCGCAAGTCATCGAACGTCATCGTAGACCTGTTCAAGCAATCGCAAGTTAAGGAGAATCCGTGAGTTCGCAAAGCAAAACGGCACAGCAGCCGGTGAGCGGCAAAAACGCGGACAAGGTGTTCAAGGGCGTGGCCTACGCCTGCGGCATCCTGATCCTCGTGGTGCTCGCCGCCGTCGCGCTGTTCCTGCTGTTCCGCGCATGGCCGTTGATCGGCGGCGATCAGCAGGCCAATAGCGAAACCATCAGCAACTTTACCGGCGGCAAGGCCTCCAGCTTCTGGAGCTACGTCGGACCGCTGCTGTTCGGCACCGTGCTGATCTCCGCGCTGGCACTGTTGATTTCCTTCTTCGTGTCGGTCGGCATCGCACTGTTCATCTCGCACTATGCGCCGAAGAAGCTCGCCACCGCCTTGAGCTATGTGGTCGATCTGCTTGCCGCAATCCCGTCCGTTATCTACGGTCTGTGGGGCGGCTTGGTGCTGGTGCCTGCCATCTATCCGTTCTGGAATTGGGTGGCCAAGTATCTTGGCTGGATTCCGCTGTTCGCAGGTCCTGCCGCCAATCCTTCCCGTACCGTCGCCACTGTGGCTGTGGTACTTGCAGTCATGATCCTGCCGATCATCACCTCCATGTCTCGCGATATCTTCCTGCAGACTCCGCGCCTTCAGGAAGAGGCCGCGCTCGCATTGGGTGCCACTCGTTGGGAAATGGTCAAGCTTGCGGTGCTGCCGTTCGGCAAGTCCGGTGTGGTGTCTGCTTCGATGCTGGGCTTGGGCCGTGCCCTTGGCGAAACCATGGCCGTGCTCATGATCCTGTCGCCGGGCCTCAACTACTCCATCAAGCTGCTGCAGGCCTCGCAGAACCAGACGATCGCAGCCAACATCGCCGCGCAGTATCCGGAAGCCAACAATCTCGGCGTGTCCGTGCTGATCGGCACCGGTCTGGTGCTGTTCCTCATTACTTTCGTGGTGAATTTCATCGCCCGTAAGCTTACCGAGAAAGCGAGTGCGTGATGACCGCAGTGAATAACAACGCTTCTCCGATGGACGGTGCCCCCGTCATCGATTTCGACAAGTTCAAGCCGACGCGTTCCTTTACCGCTGCACGTAAGCGCAAGGACCTCGCGATGCGCGTGCTGATCGCGCTTGCATTCATTGTGGCGTTGATTCCGCTGTTCTCGGTGCTGCTCACCACCATCGTCAGCGGTGTCAAGAGGCTGAACCTCAACTTCCTGAGCTATAACATGACCGGCGTGGTCGGTGGCAATCCGACGCCGTCCGGTGGTTACGGCGGTATTCAGCACGCCATCATCGGTACGCTGGAAATCACGTTCGGCGCTATGGTCATTTCCATTCCGATCGGTCTGATGTGCGCCGTGTACTTGGTGGAATATTCCAACCGCGGCAAGCTGGCTCGCGTCATCACCCTGCTGGTCGACGTGATGAGCGGTATCCCATCCATCGTTGCCGGTTTGTTCGCATTCTCGATGTTCACGATTCTGATTGGACCTGGCGCCATCAACGGTTTCGAAGGTTCCGTGGCACTGTCGCTGCTGATGCTGCCGACCGTGGTCAAGTCTTCTGAAGAAATGTTGAAGATCGTGCCTCACGATTTGCGTGAAGCGTCGTATGCTTTGGGTGTTACCAAGCAGCGCACGATTACGAAGATCGTGTTGCGTACCGCTTTGCCAGGCATTGTTTCCGGTGCGATTCTCGCCGTTGCCCGTGTGATTGGTGAGACAGCTCCGTTGCTGATGACCGCAGGCTACATCGCCTCCGCGAACGTCAACCTCTTCTCCGGCCAGATGACCACCCTTCCGGTGTACGTCTATCAGGAGTACTCCAAGCTCAACGCGAACTGCCCGGCTTCCGCCGACGCTTCCTGCGTGACCACCATCCCGATGGAACGCGCATGGGCCGCAGCTCTCGTGCTGATCCTCATCGTGCTGATCCTCAACCTTATCGGTCGACTCGTGGCGAAGATCTTCGCCGTCAAGTCGGAACGATGAGCGGTAGTCTTACATACAGAAACAACATATAAGGAACCAAAATGGGACAACGTATTGATGTCAATCATCTGAACATCTACTACGGCGACTTCCTGGCCGTTGAAGATGTGAACATCAACATCGAAGCCAACAAGGTCACCGCTTTCATCGGACCTTCCGGCTGTGGCAAGTCCACGGTGCTGCGCACGCTCGACCGCATGCACGAGATCATTCCGGGCGCTCACTGCGAAGGCGAGGTGCTGCTGGAAGGTAAGAACCTGTACGACAAAGACATCGACCCGGTTGCCGTGCGTCGCGATGTCGGCATGGTGTTCCAGCGCGCGAACCCGTTTCCGACCATGTCTATCCGCGAGAACGTGCTCGCCGGTGTGAAGCTCAACAACCGCAAGATTTCGAAGTCCGATGCGGACGATCTGGTTGAGTGGGCTTTGCGTGGCGCCAACCTGTGGAACGAGGTCAAGGATCGTCTTGACAATCCAGGCATCGGCCTTTCCGGCGGTCAGCAGCAGCGTCTGTGCATCGCCCGCGCCGTGGCCGTACACCCGCAGGTGCTGCTGATGGACGAGCCGTGCTCCGCTCTTGACCCGATTTCGACGCTGGCTGTCGAGGATCTGATCAACGAGCTGAAGAACGATTACACCATCGTGATCGTGACGCATAACATGCAGCAGGCCGCCCGTATCGCCGACTACACCGCCTTCTTCAACCTGAAGGCCGTCGGTCAGCCGGGTCACCTCGAGTACTTCACTGACACGACCACCATGTTCAACAACCCCCAGAACGAAGAAGCCGAGCGCTACGTATCGGGACGCTTTGGCTGATCGGCAAAGCCGATTCGCCAAAGCGTAGCGTCGGTCCAGGGCGACGCCGTTAAGCAAACAGTCCAGTGGACTGTTTGTAGGCGGCGCCGAGATGCGACAGTATCGAGGCAGGAAATAGTGCCTTGCCTTGGCAAGGCTCCTTTTCCTGCGAGCTTGCACGCGGCTGATCGGCAAATCATCTCTTACTCCCGCTTACGGGGGATTGTCGCACGAATGTGTGGTCGAAAGTGGTTGTTTCGCTAACCATTTCGATCTCATTCGTGGCGGCCGTTCCCCTGGGCGGGAGTTTTTTGTATGTGGTGTCTGATTGCGACACGCTCTATTGATAATGATTCTCAATTAGGTTATGATGGTGTTATATCACGTTAGAGAGGATTTATCATGCACCGTATTGCGAGAATTGCGATTGCTGCACTTGCTTCTGTAGGAATGCTTGCGTCGGTTGCTGCGTGTGGAAGCGGCCAATCAACATCCGAAAAAAACGGAACCATCGAAGTGGCCGCTTCCGTGAATCAGTGGGGTACCGTGGCGAAAGCCCTGGGCGGCGACAACGTCAACGTAACCAGCATCATCAATTCCACCAATGTGGATGCGCATGATTACGAGCCGACAACGTCGGATATCGCTAAACTGCAGAAAGCGCAGGTCATCATCGTCAATGGAGCCGGCTACGACGCATGGGCGGTCAAAGCGGCGCAAACCGCCAACGCAATTATCGTCAACGCCGCTGAAATCGGCGGGGTGAACGACGGTGAGAATCCGCATGTCTGGTTCTCCGCCGATGTGCGCAAGGCGGTGGCACAGGCGATCACCGAAGCGTACGAACAGGCCGACGCCGCGAAAAAGAACGATTTCGACAAGATGAACGACCAATGGGCGGCTGAAGAAAACAACGTCGAAAGCAAAATCGCCGAAGTGAAACAGAAAACGGATGGATTGGCATACGCCGCAACGGAATCCGTGGCAAGCTATCTGGCGGAAGACATGGGTCTGGCCGACGCAACGCCAAGCGGGTACGCGCGAGCCACCGCGAACGAAAGCGAGCCGACGCCAACGGATATCAAGCAGTTCACCGATGAGCTGAAGGCGGGCGAAATCAAACTGTTGGTGGTCAACACGCAAGAGGAAAGCGAGCTGACAGGCAAAATCACGGACGCTGCGAAATCCGTGGAAGTGCCCATGGTCGAACTGACCGAGCAAATGCCGGAACAATACGATTCCCTGACGGCGTGGATGGAAGGTCTTGTTGACGCCTTTTCGCAAGCCATTGCGTAAGTCAGTTACATAACAAGTAGTACGAGCAAGCAAAACGGGATAACAAGAGGGGCGACTCCGCAGTGAAAGCGGAATCGCCCCTATCGTATTTTCACATCAGTCGTTTCCATGGATACCGATGCGAACCGACATTCGGAATTACAGCACTGCGGTGATGATGAAGTCCAGAATGAACAGCACGGCCACGACCCAGATCACCGGATGCACTTCCTTGGCCTTGCCCTTGCAAGTCTTGATCAGGCAGTAGGTGATGAAGCCGCCGGCGATGCCGTAGGAGATGGAGTAGCTGAACGCCATGAATACGGAGGCGAAGAACGCCGGCACGGCCTCGGAGATATCGCCCCAGTCGATTTCCTTCAGCGAGGACGCCATCATGCAGCCCACCACCACGAGCACGCCTGCGGTTGCGGCGGACGGAATGGCGGAGATGACCGGGGAGAGGAAGGCGGACAGCGCGAAGCAGATCGCCACGACCACGGAGGTCAGGCCGGTGCGGCCGCCGGCGGCGATACCCGCGGAGGACTCCACGTAGGTGGTGGTGTTCGAGGTGCCGCAGATGGCGCCGATGGAGGTGGCGATGGAGTCGGCGAACAGGGCCTTGTCCATCTTGGAGGAGAAGCCGGAACCGTTCTCAAGAGCCTTCTCGTCCTCGGCGGAGAAGATGCCGGTACGACGGCCGGTGCCGATGAAGGTGCCGATGGTGTCGAAGGTGTCGGACATGGAGAACGCGAAGATGGTCAGCAGGATGATCGGCAGCTTCGACACGTCGGAGAACAGCGCCGGGAAGCCATCCTTGGTGAAGATCACGCCGAAGGTCTGCGGCAGCTGGGCGAAGGTGTCGGCGATGGACACGGAGTTGGCCATGGTGGTCTGGCCCATCGGAATGCCGACGACCGCGGTGACGGCGATGGCGATCAGCATGCCGCCGCGTACCTTGAGCACGGTGAGCACGATGGCCAGCACCAGGCCGATGATGAACAGCCAGATGGTCGGATTGTTCATGACGGCAAGGCCCGGGGTGGCCTGCACGGCATCGCCGTTCTTGGCGTCCGCCTTGGTGGTGAAGGTGAAGAAACCGACGTTGAGGAAGCCGACGTAGGCCACGAACAGGCCGATGCCGCCGCCGATGGCGTTCTGCAGCACTTCCGGAATGGCTTGGATGATCATCTTACGAATCTTGGTGACGGTGATGATGATGTTGATCAAACCGCACAGGAACACCATGCACAGGGTTTCCTGCCACTTGAAGCCGAGGCCGAAGCACACGGTGTAGGTGAAGAACGCGTTGAGGCCCATGCCGGCGGCCTGCGCGTACGGAACGTTGGCGAACAGGCCCATCACGAGCGTGCCGATGATGGCCGCGATGATGGTGGCGAGGAACACGCCGCCCCACGGCATACCGGTCGAAGACAGGATCTGCGGGTTGACGATGATGATGTACGACATTGCGAAGAACGTGGTCAGACCGGCCATGACCTCAGTGGACACGGTGGTGCCGTTCTCTTTAAGATGGAAGAACTTTTCCATATCTCTCTATCTCTCTTGGGTTGGTAGGAACGTTCCGACTATTGCGCGGCGCGTTCCGGCGAGAATTGCGACTCGCCTTATGGAATCATAGGATTCCGAACAAGGCTTAACCGTAGCACTTAAGCAAGTCATGATGATTTCGTGAAGCGCGACACGCCCGGATCTTCGCAAGTCCAAGCATGGCCGTAGGTTATTCATCTGTAAACCACAGACCGTTGGTTGGAGTGCGCAAGTGCTCATGAAGTTTGGTTCGCCAAGCCAGCGCAGGTTGAAGAACATACGCCCACCAAGGGCTTTCCGCTTAGCGGTCGAATGTTGCTCTGCCTGCGTGCAGGGCTTTTTTGTTGCCCGGTGAAACGTTCCTGCTTCACAGTCAATGGTTGACTAAGGAAGGAACGCCATGAAGAGGCCCGAAAAGGAAGCGGTGATCGCCCAGCTTACGGATAAGTTCCGTGACGCTGATGCTATCTACCTGACTGAGTACCGCGGGCTTACCGTTCCGCAGATCTCTGAACTGCGCGAAAAGCTAGGCCGCGATACTTCCTACACTGTGGCTAAGAACACGCTGATTCGCATTGCAGCCAAGGAAGCTGGCGTCGAAGGTCTCGATGAGATCCTCGCTGGTCCGACCGCTGTGACCTTCGTGAAGGGTGACTTCATCGAAGCTGCGAAGACCCTGCGTGACTTCGCCAAGACCAACAAGGCACTGATCATCAAGGGCGGCTTCGCTGATGGCACCGTCTACGATGCTGAAGGCGCCAAGAAGCTGGCAGACCTCAAGTCTCGCCCGCAGCTGCTCGCCGAGTTCGCCGGCGACATCAAGGCTACGATGTCCAAGGCCGCGTACTTGTTCAACGCTCTGCCGACCAAGGCTGTGCGTACGATCGATGCGCTCCGCGAGAAGCAGGAAAAGGCCGCCTGATTTCATTGCGGTTAGCCGCATGAATGATAGTGACCACAAAAGAAAATAATTGTTTTAGGTGACGGTCACCTCTTCAATCAAGCCGTCGCCAAGAATGAAAGGAAGCCATTATGGCTAAGTACACCAACGATGAGCTGCTCGAAGCTTTCGGTGAGATGACCCTGGTTGAGCTCTCCGAGTTCGTCAAGGCTTTCGAAGAGAAGTTCGACGTCGAGGCTGCCGCTCCGGCTGCTGTCGCCGTTGCTGCTCCGGGCGCTGCTGCTCCGGCTG
>OBUP01000123.1_pt1 | contig 38497 bp, 7 predicted proteins | sample 1475931 | NCBI WGS metagenome assembly OBUP01 (sample SAMEA2579953, study PRJEB22360) | human gut metagenome | biome: human gut; feature: human-associated habitat; material: faeces | place: Denmark | collected 2008/2010 | reverse complement strand
TAGATACTTTATATAAATTAAAAAAAGAATTGGAAAAATCTAATAACAGACCTTTAATTAATACCATTAATCAAGTAATTAAAAAAGTTTATTTAAATCAATACACCGCAACATTTGTAGGTCATTTTTCAGCAGGAAAATCAACGTTAATTAATTTGTTATTAGAACAAGATATACTTCCAAGTTCTCCAATACCCACAACGAGCAACACAGCTATCGTTTCAGTAGCCAAGGAAGACGAAATCATTGCCAACCTAACGCAACAACAATATATAAAATTAAAATCGTACAACGATGTTAAACAAATGAATCGTCAAAATGTCGATGTAGAATCGATAGAAATTAATTTTCCATCAAACAAATTTAATCTAGGGTTTACATTTCAAGATACACCCGGTGTTGACTCTAACGTTGCAACACATCAGTCGAGCACAGAGCAATTTATGTATACCAGTAACTTATTGTTTTACACAGTGGACTATAATCATGTCCAATCGGCGTTGAACTTCAAATTTATGAAACGTATTAATGAAGCTGGTATACCAATCGTTTTTGTGATTAATCAGATTGATAAACATAATGAAGAAGAAATTACATTTGAAACTTTTAAATCAAGAGTCGAAAAATCAATCAAAGACTGGGATATCAAACTTCAAGATACTTATTACGTTTCAAAATTTGATCATCCACAGAATGAAATTGACAAACTTTCAAATTTTCTAGTATTTATGGATCAACATCGTGAATCAACAAAAGACTATGTTAATAGAACCATTCAATTCATTACCGATGCACAATACACATACATTCAAAATGAAATGCAATCTATTCTTGACACCCTTCAAATTAATGAAGATCAATTCGAGGAGGCATATATTCAATTTCAACAAAATCAAGAAGTCAGCGCAGAAGCACAATTGCTCAATGATTCTAATCAATTATTTAATTATTTAAAACAGAAGCGCAAAGATATATTAGATAATGCTTATATCATGACGTACGATATGCGTGAGTCTTTACGGAATTATTTAGAAAGCATGGCAACTGATTTTAAAGTGAATGGACTTTTTAATAAAAAGAAGAAAAAAGAAGAAGAACAAATCAAACGACTTAATGAGGCGACCACCCAATTGCAAGAGAAAGTTAATCAACAAATACGACAACCACTTCGTGAGGATATGTCATTTTTAACTAGATTCATAAATAAACATGCTGTGAATGAAAAAATATTAAATCAAGATTATGACGTCGTTCCGTCACTTATATCAGACCTATATCAAACTCAAACGAGCATTAGCAACACATATGTTTTAACATTTTCAGATGAAGTTATAAAAGCTTTGAATAAAAAGATAGAAAATGAGTCAACACCACTATTTGAAGAAGCTGTCAATCATGTACAAGTTAATGAATTATCGAGTGATGAAAATGAAGATAGGTATAAATATGATAGATACATTGAACTCAACTCATTAAAGGATTCGCTTACATCCCACAACTACAAACATTACTATATCCATTTAGATGATTCTTTAGATAAATTAATTGGAAGAACAAAGACTCATTTTGAACTTAAACAAGAAAATTCGACTGCTTATCATCGTAATCATGAGTCACAACATCGTAACGAGTTTGTTACATCAAATCAAGATATTAAGCGTGCATTAGATATCGTTAAAGATGTACCATTATTTGATCGTACTAAACAAGATATCCACGATACCATTCTGAGACTCGATAACCAAATAACAAAAGTTGGTGTTTTTGGTACATTTAGCGCAGGTAAAAGCAGCTTAATTAACGCTCTACTAGGTGATAACTATTTAGTTAGTTCTCCTAACCCAACAACAGCGGCAACGACGGAATTATCATATGGTAAAGAGAGTCAAATCACATTAAAATCGAAAGAACAATTACTAGAGGAAGTTAATCATGTACTAGAATTTTATGAAATATCGTTTAACACATTAGACGACTTTATTGAGAGTGATTTAGATAAGTTAAAATTGAAACTAGAAAAGAACCAACTTGCATTTATTAGTGCAATTGAGAAACATTATGAAATGTACACATCTATGTTAGAACATTCACTTATACACACAGTATCGCTTGAAGAAATTAAAAAATGGAGTGCCGAGGATGAGTATGCTACTTTCGTGAAAACTGTACACCTTAAGCTACCTTTAGATTGGCTCAAGGGTAAAATCATTATTGATTCACTCGGTTTACATTCCAATAATCAAAGACACACGAATGAAACTGAACAAATTCTCACTTCTTCTGACCTTATTTTGTATGTAACTTACTTCAATCATTCATTTACAGATAACGACAAAGCCTTTATCGAACATATGAAAGATATGAATCAATTAAATGAAAATCAAGCTTTTAAAATGATAATTAATGCTGTTGACCTAGCTGAAGATAAACAGGATATACAAGCTGTTGAGGATTATGTTGCAGATGCACTGGGGCAAGTTAACTTACACTCTGAAATATATAGTGTTTCAAGTCGTCAAAGTTTAAATGGGAATAACATTGGCATAAATGAATTAAGAGAAAGTATACAATACTTTGCAAAGGTTGAATCCAGAACAATTTTAGAGCAACAAATGACTTATCAATTGCAACAAATGAATACGTCCTTTAAAAACATGATTAAAGATTTTCATGATGACAACGCAAAATTGTCAGCGAGACAACATAAATTAAATCACTATAAAAATCAAACCCGGTTAAATCAAGAGTTGATTGATACAACTGCACAACGTACTTTTAATGAAGTAGAAGAACAAGTATATCATCTAAATGAACGGTTAAAACTACAACTTTTAGATGAGGTTAAATCTGTATTTAATAGTCAGATGACACAAAATAACGACTTCAATGAGGAAAAGAAAATTTCAACTAAAATATATTTAGATCAAATTCATCAACGCTTATTCTTAGAACAATCACTTATTACAGAAAGGATTAAAAAATATTTTAATTCACAACTAGAAGAACAAATCATACCAGTCATGAAAAAGTTAAATCAGATTCATGTTATTATAAATGCAAAATTTAATGTGGAGCCATCAATCGTTGATACGCCATTACTTCAAATTGAACTTAATTCAATGTTGCAATCACTACCAAAACAGTTAACTAAACGTAAAATAGTTAATCCAAAGTCACAAAAGGATATTCAAGAACACATAGCTAATCAAACTCTTGAATTATTACAAGATGATTTGAACTCATTGCGTCGACAATTAAATGATTATATCCACGAGATGACTCAACTTGCCGAACATCAATTTCAAATGTTGGAGACATCCATCCAACAACAAATTGATGAGTTACTTTCATTCACTATCGATGATACATTAATACAACAACTAGAATTGAAAACCACACAATTAGATAATATTTTATAGTAGAAAGAAGGATTAAAAATGCCTCAAAGAGTATTGCTCGTTGATGGAATGGCTTTATTATTTAGACATTTTTATGCAACAAGCTTACACAATCAATTTATGTACAATTCTAAAGGAATTCCTACAAACGGCATTCAAGGTTTTGTAAGACATATTTTTAGCGCTATCAAAGAAATCGAACCCACTCACGTAGCAGTTTGTTGGGATATGGGGCAAGAAACATTCAGAAATGAAATGTATGATGGTTACAAACAAAATCGCCCAGCACCACCTGATGAACTTATACCTCAATTTGATTATGTTAAAGAAATATCGCATCAGTTTGGTTTTGTAAATGTTGGTAAGCGTAATTATGAAGCTGATGATATTATTGGTAGTTTAGCGGAAACATATTCACAAGAACATGAAGTTTATATCATTACCGGAGACCGAGACTTACTCCAATGCATTAATCATAATGTAGAAGTTTGGCTTATTAAAAAAGGTTTTACAATATATCAACGTTACACGCTTGATCGTTTTATTGATGAATATGGACTAAATCCTCAACAATTAATAGATGTCAAAGCTTTTATGGGTGATACTGCAGATGGCTATTCTGGTGTAAAAGGGATAGGTGAAAAAACAGCAATTAAATTAATTCAAAATCATGGAACTGTCGAAAATGTAGTGAACAATTTATCATCATTAACTCCCGCTCAACAGAAAAAAATAACAAATAATTTAAATCATCTGCATTTATCAAAATCACTCGCAGAAATATATACCAAAGTTCCAATTGAAACAGACAAACTTTTTAAAGAGATGACATATGCTCATACACTAAATGAGATTTTATCCATTTGTAATGAACATGAACTATACGTTTCAAGTAAATATATTGCAACTCACCTCTAACCATAAACCAATGAACATTTCATTTAGATATTGTTCATTGGTTTTTTTAATATCAATTAGCATCTCCACTAAAAATATAAATATTTTATTAAAACTTCGTGAATTAATTTCACAAAGTTATCTTAAAGTGATATTATTGTTTAGAACAAATAAATTGTTGTTCAAAATGCTATTGTGATAAATGAAGAGCAAACCGAAATTAAACGGTCGGAACATCTGCTCTTTTTTATTGAGCAAATGTATGAGTTATTCATTGTCAAAATTATCAACATTAAAAACGTATAATTTTCAAATCACATCAAACAACAAAGAAAAAACATCAAGAATAGGAGTGGCAATAGCTTTGAATAATCGTGATAAATTACAAAAATTTAGTATTCGAAAATACGCAATTGGAACATTTTCTACTGTGATTGCAACACTTGTGTTCATGGGTATCAATACAAACCATGCAAGTGCCGACGAGTTGAATCAAAATCAAAAGTTAATTAAACAATTAAATCAAACAGATGATGATGATTCGAATACGCATAGTCAAGAAATCGAAAATAACAAACAAAATTCTAGTGGGAAGACTGAATCATTACGTTCATCAACTAGTCAAAATCAAGCAAATGCACGACTGTCGGATCAATTCAAAGACACTAATGAAACATCGCAACAATTACCTACAAATGTTTCGGATGATAGTATCAATCAATCGCATAGTGAAGCAAATATGAATAACGAACCATTGAAAGTTGATAATAGTACTATGCAAGCACATAGTAAAATAGTAAGCGATAGCGATGGGAATGCTTCTGAAAATAAACATCATAAACTAACAGAAAATGTACTTGCAGAAAGCCGAGCAAGTAAAAATGACAAAGAGAAAGAGAATCTACAAGAGAAAGATAAATCGCAGCAAGTACATCCACCATTAGATAAAAATGCATTACAAGCTTTTTTTGACGCATCATATCACAATTACAGAATGATTGATAGAGATCGTGCGGATGCAACAGAATATCAAAAAGTCAAATCTACTTTTGACTACGTCAATGACTTACTAGGTAATAATCAAAATATTCCTTCAGAACAGCTTGTTTCGGCATATCAACAATTAGAGAAAGCATTAGAACTTGCACGTACGTTACCACAACAATCTACTACAGAAAAACGTGGTAGAAGAAGTACGAGAAGTGTTGTTGAGAATCGTTCATCAAGAAGCGATTACTTAGATGCTAGAACTGAATATTATGTTTCAAAAGACGATGATGATTCTGGTTTCCCTCCTGGTACTTTCTTCCATGCTTCAAATAGAAGATGGCCTTATAATTTACCAAGATCTAGGAACATCTTACGTGCTTCTGATGTACAAGGTAATGCTTATATCACTACAAAACGACTTAAAGATGGATATCAATGGGATATTTTATTTAATAGTAATCATAAAGGGCATGAATATATGTACTATTGGTTTGGACTTCCAAGTGATCAAACACCAACTGGTCCAGTAACTTTCACTATTATCAACCGTGATGGTTCAAGTACATCTACTGGTGGCGTTGGATTTGGATCAGGTGCACCACTACCTCAATTTTGGAGATCAGCAGGTGCTATTAATTCTAGCGTAGCGAATGATTTTAAACATGGCTCCGCTACAAATTATGCATTTTATGATGGTGTTAATAATTTTTCTGACTTTGCTAGAGGGGGAGAATTATACTTCGACAGAGAAGGCGCTACACAAACTAATAAATATTATGGCGATGAAAACTTCGCATTGCTAAATAGTGAGAAACCAGATCAAATAAGAGGATTAGATACAATATATAGTTTTAAAGGTAGTGGTGATGTAAGTTATCGTATTTCATTTAAAACTCAAGGAGCTCCAACTGCAAGATTGTATTATGCTGCTGGCGCGCGTTCTGGTGAATATAAACAAGCAACGAACTATAACCAACTCTATGTCGAACCTTATAAGAATTATCGAAATCGAGTACAGTCAAATGTCCAAGTTAAAAATCGTACACTTCATTTAAAAAGAACAATCAGACAATTCGATCCTACATTACAGAGAACTACTGATGTTCCTATTTTGGATAGTGACGGTTCCGGAAGTATTGATTCGGTATACGACCCATTAAGTTATGTAAAGAATGTGACTGGTACAGTCCTAGGTATTTATCCATCTTATCTTCCTTATAATCAGGAAAGATGGCAGGGAGCTAATGCAATGAATGCCTATCAAATTGAAGAACTTTTTTCACAAGAAAATCTTCAAAATGCAGCACGTTCAGGCCGTCCAATTCAATTTCTTGTAGGTTTTGATGTTGAAGATAGCCATCATAACCCTGAAACTCTTTTACCAGTAAATTTATATGTAAAACCTGAGTTAAAACATACAATTGAGTTATATCACGATAATGAAAAACAAGATAGAAAGGAATTTTCAGTATCGAAACGAGCGGGCCATGGTGTTTTCCAAGTAATGAGTGGAACGCTTCATAACACTGTAGGATCAGGAATATTACCTTATCAACAAGAGATACGTATCAAACTTACTAGTAATGAACCAATTAAAGATAGTGAATGGTCTATTACAGGATATCCTAACACGCTTACATTACAAAACGCTGTGGGTAGAACAAATAATGCTACTGAAAAAAACTTAGCTCTTGTTGGTCATATTGATCCAGGAAATTATTTCATCACTGTTAAGTTTGGTGATAAAGTAGAACAATTTGAAATTAGATCAAAACCAACTCCACCAAGAATCATTACAACTGCTAATGAATTACGTGGAAATCCTAACCATAAGCCTGAAATAAGAGTAACAGATATACCAAATGATACTACTGCTAAAATCAAACTTGTGATGGGCGGAACCGATGGCGATCATGATCCAGAAATAAATCCATATACTGTCCCTGAAAACTACACAGTAGTTGCAGAAGCATACCATGATAATGATCCAAGTAAAAATGGGGTCTTAACATTCCGTTCATCAGACTACCTTAAAGATCTACCATTAAGCGGTGAATTAAAGGCAATTGTTTATTACAATCAATATGTACAATCAAACTTTAGTAATAGCGTTCCGTTTAGTAGCGATACAACACCACCTACAATTAATGAACCGGCAGGACTAGTTCATAAGTATTACAGGGGAGATCATGTAGAAATTACTCTTCCAGTCACTGATAATACTGGCGGTTCAGGTTTAAGAGATGTAAACGTCAATTTACCTCAAGGTTGGACAAAAACCTTTACAATCAATCCTAATAATAATACTGAGGGTACGCTTAAGTTAATTGGTAATATACCTAGTAATGAAGCATATAATACGACATATCATTTCAATATTACTGCAACCGATAATTCTGGAAATACAACAAATCCAGCTAAAACCTTTATTTTAAATGTTGGTAAGTTGGCTGATGATTTAAATCCAGTCGGATTATCTAGAGATCAACTACAATTAGTGACAGACCCTTCTTCATTATCTAATTCCGAACGAGAAGAGGTAAAAAGAAAAATAAGTGAAGCAAATGCTAATATAAGATCATATTTATTACAAAATAACCCAATACTCGCTGGAGTAAACGGCGATGTTACATTTTATTATAGAGATGGTTCTGTAGATGTTATTGATGCTGAAAATGTAATCACATATGAGCCCGAAAGAAAATCCATTTTCAGTGAAAATGGTAATACAAATAAAAAAGAAGCAGTAATCACTATTGCTAGAGGACAAAACTATACCATTGGTCCAAACTTAAGAAAATATTTCTCATTAAGTAATGGTTCGGATTTACCTAATAGAGATTTCACCTCTATATCAGCTATTGGATCTTTACCTTCATCGAGTGAAATTAGTCGACTCAATGTTGGAAATTATAACTATAGAGTTAATGCTAAAAATGCTTATCATAAGACTCAACAAGAACTTAATTTAAAACTTAAAATAGTAGAGGTTAATGCACCTACTGGTAATAATCGTGTATATAGAGTTAGTACTTATAATTTAACTAATGATGAAATCAATAAAATCAAACAAGCATTTAAAGCAGCTAATTCTGGACTTAATTTAAACGATAACGATATCACTGTTTCGAATAACTTTGACCATAGAAATGTTAGTAGTGTGACAGTAACTATACGTAAGGGCGATTTGATAAAAGAGTTTTCATCAAATCTCAATAATATGAATTTCTTACGTTGGGTTAATATAAGGGATGATTATACCATTTCGTGGACTTCTAGTAAGATTCAAGGTAGAAATACAGATGGTGGATTAGAATGGTCACCAGATCATAAATCACTTATTTATAAATATGATGCAACATTAGGTAGACAAATAAATACTAATGACGTGTTAACTTTACTTCAAGCAACAGCTAAAAACTCAAATTTACGTTCAAATATCAATAGTAATGAAAAACAGTTAGCAGAACGAGGGTCTAATGGGTATTCTAAATCTATAATTAGAGATGATGGCGAGAAATCTTATTTACTTAACTCAAATCCTATTCAAGTATTAGACTTAGTAGAACCAGATAATGGTTACGGTGGACGTCAAGTCAGTCATTCTAACGTTATATATAATGAAAAAAATTCTTCTATCGTAAATGGTCAAGTTCCAGAAGCTAATGGGGCATCCGCTTTTAATATTGATAAAGTTGTTAAAGCTAATGCGGCAAATAATGGTATTATGGGTGTTATCTATAAGGCACAATTATACTTAGCACCATACAGTCCAAAAGGTTACATTGAAAAATTAGGCCAAAATTTAAGCAATACCAATAACGTGATTAATGTTTATTTTGTGCCTTCTGATAAAGTAAATCCTAGTATAACTGTAGGTAATTACGACCATCATACGGTATATTCTGGTGAAACATTTAAAAATACTATCAATGTAAATGATAATTATGGATTAAATACAGTAGCTTCTACAAGTGATAGTGCAATTACTATGACCAGAAACAACAACGAGTTAGTAGGTCAGGCTCCTAATGTTACTAATAGCACAAATAAAATTGTAAAAGTTAAAGCCACAGATAAAAGTGGAAATGAAAGTATTGTTTCTTTCACAGTAAATATAAAACCATTAAACGAGAAATATAGAATAACAACTTCATCAAGTAATCAAACACCAGTGAGAATTAGTAATATTCAAAACAATGCTAACCTTTCAATTGAAGATCAAAATAGAGTAAAATCTTCACTCAGCATGACTAAAATTTTAGGTACAAGAAATTATGTCAATGAGTCAAATAATGACGTTCGTAGTCAAGTTGTAAGTAAAGTAAATAGAAGTGGGAACAATGCTACAGTTAATGTTACAACTACATTTTCTGATGGTACAACTAATACAATAACCGTTCCAGTTAAACATGTGTTATTAGAAGTTGTACCTACTACTAGAACAACAGTAAGAGGACAACAATTTCCAACCGGCAAAGGAACTTCCCCAAATGATTTCTTTAGTTTAAGAACGGGAGGTCCAGTTGATGCGAGAATAGTTTGGGTTAATAATCAGGGACCCGATATAAATAGTAATCAAATTGGTAGAGATTTAACATTACACGCTGAAATATTCTTTGATGGTGAAACAACACCAATTAGAAAAGATACTACTTACAAACTTAGTCAATCTATTCCAAAGCAAATATATGAAACAACTATCAATGGTCGATTTAATTCATCAGGTGATGCATATCCAGGAAATTTTGTTCAAGCAGTAAATCAATATTGGCCAGAACATATGGACTTCAGATGGGCCCAAGGATCAGGCACACCAAGTTCTCGTAATGCAGGTTCATTTACTAAAACAGTTACGGTAGTTTATCAAAACGGCCAAACTGAAAACGTTAATGTACTATTCAAAGTCAAACCAAATAAACCTGTTATTGATAGTAATAGTGTGATTTCAAAAGGACAATTAAATGGTCAACAAATTTTAGTTCGAAATGTTCCACAAAATGCACAAGTCACTCTATATCAATCAAATGGAACTGTTATTCCTAATACAAATACAACTATAGATTCTAATGGTATAGCTACTGTAACAATTCAAGGCACTCTACCAACCGGAAATATTACTGCTAAAACCTCAATGACAAATAATGTAACGTACACTAAACAAAATAGTAGTGGAATTGCTTCAAATACAACTGAAGATATAAGTGTTTTTTCAGAAAACAGTGATCAAGTAAATGTTACCGCTGGCATGCAAGCTAAAAATGATGGTATTAAAATAATTAAAGGTACAAACTATAATTTTAATGACTTCAATAGTTTCATAAGTAATATACCAGCCCATTCTACTCTTACATGGAACGAGGAGCCTAATAGTTGGAAAAACAACATCGGTACTACAACAAAAACTGTTACAGTTACTCTACCTAATCATCAAGGTACGAGAACTGTAGATATTCCAATAACAATCTATCCAACAGTTACAGCTAAGAATCCAGTAAGAGATCAAAAAGGACGAAACTTAACCAATGGTACTGACGTTTATAATTATATTATTTTTGAAAATAATAACCGTCTTGGAGGAACAGCTTCTTGGAAAGACAATCGTCAACCTGATAAAAACATAGCCGGTGTACAAAATTTAATTGCACTTGTTAATTATCCTGGCATATCTACACCATTAGAAGTTCCTGTTAAAGTGTGGGTATATAATTTTGATTTCACTCAACCTATCTACAAAATTCAAGTAGGAGATACATTCCCTAAAGGAACATGGGCAGGCTATTACAAACATCTTGAAAATGGAGAGGGATTACCAATAGATGGTTGGAAATTTTATTGGAACCAGCAAAGTACAGGAACTACTAGTGATCAATGGCAATCATTAGCATATACTAGAACTCCTTTTGTTAAAACTGGTACTTATGATGTCGTTAATCCTAGCAACTGGGGTGTTTGGCAAACATCACAATCAGCTAAATTTATAGTTACAAATGCTAAACCTAATCAACCAACCATAACTCAGTCTAAAACTGGTGATGTAACAGTAACACCTGGTGCTGTGCGTAATATACTAATAAGTGGGACAAATGATTATATCCAAGCATCTGCAGATAAGATTGTTATTAATAAAAATGGAAATAAATTAACTACATTTGTTAAAAATAATGATGGTCGTTGGACTGTTGAAACTGGGTCACCTGACATAAATGGTATCGGACCAACAAATAACGGAACTGCTATATCTTTAAGTCGATTAGCAGTTAGACCTGGGGATTCAATAGAAGCAATAGCGACTGAAGGTTCCGGAGAAACTATAAGTACTTCAGCAACTAGTGAAATTTATATTGTCAAAGCTCCACAACCTGAACAAGTAGCAACTCATACTTATGATAATGGAACATTCGATATATTACCTGACAATTCACGTAATTCTTTAAATCCAACTGAACGTGTCGAAATTAATTACACTGAAAAATTAAATGGCAATGAAACACAAAAATCATTCACTATTACTAAAAATAACAACGGCAAATGGACGATAAATAATAAACCAAATTATGTCGAGTTCAATCAGGATAATGGTAAAGTTGTATTTTCGGCCAATACAATTAAACCTAATTCTCAAATTACAATAACTCCTAAAGCAGGTCAGGGTAACACTGAAAACACAAATCCTACTGTAATTCAAGCACCTGCGCAACATACTTTAACAATCAATGAAATTGTTAAAGAACAGGGTCAAAATGTGACTAATGATGATATTAATAATGCGGTTCAAGTGCCAAATAAAAATAGAGTTGCGATTAAACAAGGAAACGCTCTTCCAACAAATTTAGCTGGTGGTAGTACATCACATATTCCAGTAGTTATTTATTACAGTGATGGAAGTTCTGAAGAAGCTACTGAGACTGTTAGAACTAAAGTTAATAAAACCGAATTAATCAATGCTCGTCGTCGACTAGATGAAGAAATTAGTAAAGAGAACAAAACACCATCAAGTATCAGAAACTTTGATCAAGCTATGAATCGTGCTCAATCACAAATTAATACAGCTAAAAGTGATGCTGACCAAGTTATAGGCACAGAATTTGCAACACCTCAACAAGTAAATTCAGCTTTATCTAAAGTTCAAGCGGCACAAAATAAAATAAATGAAGCTAAAGCATTATTACAAAACAAGGCTGATAATAGTCAACTTGTGAGAGCAAAAGAACAATTACAACAATCGATTCAACCAGCCGCTTCAACTGATGGTATGACTCAAGATAGCACAAGGAACTACAACAATAAACGCCAAGCAGCTGAACAAGCAATACAACATGCAAATAGCGTTATAAATAATGGAGATGCAACATCCCAACAAATTAATGATGCTAAAAACACAGTTGAACAGGCACAGAGAGATTATGTTGAAGCTAAAAGCAACTTACGTGCTGATAAGTCACAGTTACAAAGCGCTTATGATACGTTAAATAGAGATGTTTTAACAAATGATAAAAAGCCAGCATCTGTAAGACGCTATAATGAAGCCATTTCAAATATTAGAAAAGAATTAGATACAGCTAAAGCGGATGCAAGTAGTACTTTGCGAAACACCAATCCTTCCGTTGAACAAGTTAGAGACGCTTTAAATAAAATAAATACTGTTCAACCTAAAGTGAATCAAGCAATTGCTTTACTTCAACCAAAAGAAAATAATTCAGAACTTGTACAAGCTAAAAAACGTTTACAAGACGCTGTAAATGACATACCTCAAACACAAGGTATGACACAACAAACAATTAATAATTATAATGACAAACAACGTGAAGCTGAAAGAGCACTTACATCTGCACAAAGAGTGATTGATAATGGGGATGCTACAACTCAAGAAATCACTTCTGAAAAATCTAAAGTAGAGCAAGCAATGCAAGCTTTAACTAATGCTAAAAGTAATCTGAGAGCTGATAAGAATGAGTTACAGACTGCATATAACAAATTAATTGAGAACGTATCTACCAATGGTAAAAAACCGGCGAGTATACGTCAATACGAAACAGCCAAAGCCAGAATACAAAATCAAATTAATGATGCTAAAAATGAAGCGGAGCGAATTTTAGGTAATGATAATCCACAAGTATCACAAGTAACTCAAGCATTGAACAAAATCAAAGCTATTCAACCAAAATTAACAGAAGCTATCAACATGCTTCAAAACAAAGAAAATAATACAGAATTAGTCAATGCTAAAAACAGACTTGAAAATGCAGTAAATGATACAGATCCAACACACGGTATGACTCAAGAAACAATTAATAATTACAACGCTAAAAAGCGAGAAGCTCAAAATGAAATACAAAAAGCGAACATGATTATTAATAATGGAGATGCTACTGCTCAAGATATTTCTTCTGAAAAATCTAAAGTAGAGCAAGTATTACAAGCATTACAAAATGCTAAGAATGACTTAAGAGCTGATAAAAGAGAATTACAGACTGCATACAATAAACTTATACAAAATGTTAATACCAATGGTAAAAAACCATCTAGTATTCAAAACTATAAGTCTGCAAGACGAAATATCGAAAACCAATATAATACCGCTAAAAATGAAGCACATAATGTTCTTGAAAATACAAACCCTACTGTAAATGCAGTAGAAGATGCTTTACGTAAGATAAATGCAATTCAACCAGAGGTTACAAAAGCTATTAATATACTTCAAGATAAAGAAGATAATAGCGAACTTGTTAGAGCAAAAGAAAAATTAGATCAAGCGATTAATAGTCAACCATCACTAAATGGTATGACTCAAGAATCTATTAATAATTACACAACAAAACGTAGAGAAGCACAAAATATAGCAAGTTCTGCTGACACTATTATTAATAATGGGGATGCATCTATTGAACAAATAACAGAAAATAAAATTCGAGTTGAAGAGGCAACTAATGCACTTAACGAAGCAAAACAACATTTAACGGCAGATACAACTTCTTTAAAAACTGAAGTACGGAAATTAAGTAGGAGAGGCGACACAAACAACAAAAAGCCTAGCAGTGTTAGTGCTTATAACAATACTATTCATTCGCTACAATCTGAAATTACACAGACTGAAAATAGAGCAAATACTATCATCAATAAGCCTATTCGTTCTGTTGAAGAAGTAAATAATGCATTGCATGAAGTAAACCAATTGAACCAACGCTTAACAGATACAATTAACTTATTACAACCTTTAGCGAATAAAGAAAGCTTAAAAGAAGCTCGTAATCGACTTGAAAGTAAAATTAATGAAACCGTTCAAACAGACGGTATGACTCAACAATCTGTTGAGAATTATAAGCAAGCTAAAATAAAAGCTCAAAATGAATCTAGTATTGCACAAACTCTTATTAATAATGGTGATGCATCTGATCAAGAAGTTTCTACAGAAATAGAAAAATTAAATCAAAAGCTGTCTGAATTAACAAATTCAATCAATCACTTAACAGTTAATAAAGAACCTTTAGAAACTGCCAAAAATCAGTTACAAGCAAATATTGACCAAAAACCTAGCACTGATGGTATGACGCAACAATCTGTACAAAGCTATGAACGTAAACTACAAGAAGCCAAAGATAAAATAAACTCAATTAATAATGTCTTAGCTAACAATCCAGATGTTAATGCTATCAGAACAAACAAAGTTGAGACGGAACAAATCAATAATGAATTAACACAGGCGAAACAAGGTCTTACTGTTGATAAACAACCATTGATTAATGCAAAAACTGCTTTGCAACAAAGTCTAGATAATCAACCAAGTACTACTGGTATGACTGAAGCAACAATTCAAAATTATAACGCTAAACGTCAAAAAGCAGAGCAAGTTATACAAAATGCAAATAAAATTATTGAAAACGCTCAACCTAGTGTACAACAAGTGTCTGATGAGAAATCTAAGGTAGAGCAAGCACTCAGTGAATTGAACAACGCCAAATCAGCGCTTAGAGCTGATAAACAAGAATTACAGCAAGCATATAATCAGTTGATTCAACCAACGGATTTAAATAATAAGAAACCAGCTTCTATCACTGCGTACAATCAAAGATATCAACAATTTAGTAACGAATTGAACAGCACTAAAACAAATACAGATCGCATTTTAAAAGAGCAAAATCCAAGTGTAGCTGATGTCAACAATGCACTAAATAAAGTAAGAGAAGTACAACAAAAATTAAACGAAGCCAGAGCACTTTTACAAAATAAAGAAGATAATAGTGCACTAGTTCGAGCCAAAGAACAACTTCAACAGGCAGTTGACCAAGTCCCTTCAACAGAAGGTGTGACGCAACAAACTAAAGATGATTACAATTCAAAACAACAAGCTGCTCAACAAGAAATATCAAAAGCACAACAAGTTATCGATAATGGCGATGCGACTACACAACAAATTTCTAACGCCAAAACAAATGTTGAACGCGCTTTAGAAGCATTAAATAATGCAAAAACTGGTTTAAGAGCAGATAAAGAGGAACTTCAAAATGCATATAATCAATTAACTCAAAATATTGATACGAGCGGTAAAACGCCTGCAAGTATCAGGAAATACAATGAAGCTAAGTCACGTATTCAAACTCAAATTGATTCAGCTAAAAATGAAGCAAACAGTATTTTAACAAATGACAATCCTCAAGTATCACAAGTGACTGCTGCGTTAAACAAAATAAAAGCTGTTCAACCTGAATTAGATAAAGCGATAGCAATGCTTAAAAATAAAGAGAATAATAATGCATTGGTTCAAGCGAAACAACAACTTCAACAAATTGTTAATGAAGTAGATCCAACACAAGGCATGACAACAGATACTGCTAATAACTATAAATCAAAAAAACGTGAAGCTGAAGATGAAATACAAAAAGCTCAACAAATCATTAACAATGGCGATGCCACTGAGCAACAAATTACTAACGAAACAAATAGAGTAAATCAAGCGATTAATGCAATAAACAAAGCCAAAAACGATTTACGTGCTGATAAGTCTCAATTGGAAAATGCTTATAACCAATTAATACAAAATGTTGATACAAATGGTAAAAAACCTGCTAGTATTCAACAATACCAAGCTGCTCGACAAGCTATTGAGACGCAATACAATAACGCTAAATCAGAAGCACATCAAATTCTTGAAAATAGTAACCCTTCAGTTAATGAAGTAGCACAAGCATTACAAAAAGTTGAAGCTGTACAACTTAAAGTTAATGACGCGATTCATATACTTCAAAATAAAGAGAATAATAGTGCACTTGTCACAGCTAAAAATCAACTTCAGCAATCAGTTAATGATCAACCATTAACAACAGGTATGACTCAAGATTCTATTAATAACTATGAAGCTAAGAGAAATGAGGCTCAAAGTGCTATCAGAAATGCAGAAGCTGTCATCAACAATGGCGATGCAACTGCAAAACAAATTTCAGACGAGAAATCTAAAGTTGAACAAGCACTAGCACATTTGAATGATGCTAAACAGCAATTAACTGCAGATACTACTGAATTACAAACAGCAGTTCAACAATTAAACAGAAGAGGCGATACAAATAATAAAAAGCCAAGAAGTATCAATGCATATAATAAAGCAATTCAATCATTAGAAACACAAATTACTTCTGCTAAAGATAATGCCAACGCTGTGATACAAAAACCTATACGTACTGTTCAAGAGGTAAATAATGCATTACAACAAGTAAATCAGTTGAATCAACAATTAACTGAAGCAATTAATCAACTTCAACCGCTATCAAATAATGATGCATTAAAAGCTGCAAGATTAAATTTAGAAAATAAAATTAATCAAACTGTACAAACTGATGGTATGACACAACAATCTATAGAGGCTTATCAAAACGCTAAACGCGTAGCCCAAAATGAATCTAACACTGCTTTAGCATTAATTAATAACGGCGATGCCGATGAACAACAAATTACAACTGAAACAGACCGAGTCAATCAGCAAACTACAAACTTAACTCAAGCAATTAACGGGTTAACAGTTAATAAAGAACCATTAGAAACCGCTAAAACAGCGTTACAAAATAACATCGACCAGGTACCTAGTACAGATGGTATGACTCAGCAATCTGTTGCAAATTATAATCAAAAACTACAAATAGCTAAAAACGAAATTAACACAATTAATAACGTTTTAGCGAACAATCCAGATGTTAATGCAATCAAAACGAATAAAGCAGAAGCGGAACGAATCAGTAACGATTTAACACAAGCTAAGAATAACTTACAAGTTGATACTCAACCTTTAGAAAAAATAAAAAGACAACTTCAAGATGAAATTGATCAAGGTACTAACACAGATGGAATGACTCAAGATTCAGTGGATAATTACAATGATAGCTTAAGTGCAGCAATTATAGAAAAAGGCAAAGTAAATAAATTACTTAAACGTAATCCGACAGTAGAACAAGTTAAAGAGAGCGTTGCTAATGCACAACAAGTCATACAAGATTTACAAAATGCTCGAACTTCACTTGTTCCAGACAAAACTCAACTTCAAGAAGCTAAAAATAGATTAGAAAACAGTATTAACCAACAAACAGATACTGACGGCATGACTCAAGATTCGCTTAACAATTATAATGATAAATTAGCAAAAGCTAGACAAAACCTTGAAAAAATATCTAAAGTTTTAGGTGGTCAACCTACTGTAGCTGAAATTAGACAAAATACAGATGAAGCAAATGCACATAAACAAGCATTAGACACTGCACGTTCTCAACTTACATTAAATAGAGAGCCATATATCAATCATATTAATAATGAAAGTCATTTAAATAACGCGCAAAAAGATAATTTTAAAGCTCAAGTTAACTCAGCACCTAATCATAATACTTTAGAAACGATTAAAAATAAGGCTGATACTTTAAATCAATCTATGACAGCATTAAGTGAAAGTATTGCAGATTACGAAAATCAAAAACAACAAGAAAATTATTTAGATGCATCTAACAATAAACGTCAAGACTATGACAATGCAGTCAATGCGGCTAAAGGTATTTTAAACCAAACTCAAAGTCCGACAATGAGTGCTGATGTGATTGATCAAAAAGCTGAAGATGTTAAACGTACGAAAACTGCGTTAGATGGAAATCAAAGATTAGAAGTTGCTAAACAACAAGCACTTAATCATTTAAATACCTTAAATGATTTAAACGATGCTCAGCGACAAACTTTAACTGATACTATAAATCACTCTCCAAACATCAATTCAGTGAATCAAGCTAAAGAAAAAGCTAATACTGTTAACACAGCAATGACTCAACTGAAACAAACTATTGCTAACTATGACGATGAATTGCATGACGGCAATTACATTAATGCAGATAAAGACAAAAAAGATGCTTATAATAACGCTGTTAACAATGCTAAACAACTGATTAATCAATCTGATGCTAATCAAGCACAACTTGATCCAGCTGAAATTAATAAAGTTACACAAAGAGTCAATACGACTAAAAATGATCTAAATGGTAATGACAAATTGGCTGAAGCTAAAAGAGATGCTAATACAACCATTGATGGTTTAACTTATCTAAATGAAGCTCAACGTAACAAAGCTAAAGAAAATGTAGGCAAAGCTTCTACAAAAACAAATATTACGAGTCAGTTACAAGATTACAATCAATTGAATACTGCTATGCAAGCATTACGTAACAGTGTGAACGACGTTAACAATGTTAAAGCAAATAGCAATTATATAAATGAAGATAATGGTCCAAAAGAAGCTTACAATCAAGCCGTTACTCATGCTCAAACATTGATAAATGCACAATCTAACCCTGAAATGAGCCGTGACGTAGTAAATCAAAAAACACAAGCAGTAAATACTGCCCATCAGAATTTACATGGACAACAAAAGTTAGAACAAGCACAAAGTAGTGCTAATACAGAAATCGGTAACTTACCAAACTTAACTAATACTCAAAAAGCTAAAGAAAAGGAACTGGTAAATAGTAAACAAACTCGTACGGAAGTACAAGAACAACTTAACCAAGCTAAGTCACTAGATAGTTCTATGGGCACGTTAAAATCATTAGTTGCTAAACAACCTACAGTACAAAAAACAAGTGCTTATATTAACGAAGATCAAACTGAGCAATCTGCCTACAATGATTCCATTACAATGGGACAAACTATAATTAATAAAACAGCTGATCCAGTACTTGATAAAACTTTAGTTGATAACGCAATCAGTAACATTTCAACTAAAGAGAATGCACTGCATGGTGAACAAAAATTAACAACTGCTAAAACGGAAGCAATTAATGCACTTAATACATTAGCTGATTTAAACACACCTCAGAAAGAGGCTATTAAAACAGCTATTAACACTGCTCATACAAGAACTGATGTAACTGCAGAGCAAAGTAAGGCTAATCAAATAAATAGTGCAATGCACACGTTGAGACAAAACATTTCTGACAACGAATCAGTAACAAACGAAAGTAATTATTTTAACGCTGAACCCGAAAAACAACATGCCTTTACTGAGGCTCTAAATAATGCTAAAGAAATAGTTAATGAACAACAAGCCACTCTTGATGCCAATTCAATTAACCAAAAAGCACAAGCGATTCTTACTACTAAAAATGCTTTAGATGGTGAAGAACAATTACGTCGTGCTAAAGAAAATGCCGATCAAGAAATCAATACGTTAAATCAATTGACTGATGCGCAAAGAAATAGTGAAAAAGGTTTAGTCAACAGTTCTCAAACTAGAACAGAAGTTGCTTCTCAATTAGCAAAAGCTAAAGAACTAAATAAGGTGATGGAACAACTGAATAACCTTATCAATGGTAAAAACCAAATGATAAATAGCAGTAAATTTATCAATGAAGATGCGAACCAACAACAAGCATATTCAAATGCGATTGCAAGTGCAGAAGTGCTTAAAAACAAATCACAAAACCCTGAATTAGATAAAGTAACAATTGAACAAGCAATTAATAATATTAATTCTGCAATTAATAATCTAAACGGTGAAGCTAAACTGACTAAAGCTAAAGAAGATGCTGTTGCTTCAATAAACAACCTAAGCGGATTAACTAACGAGCAAAAAACAAAAGAAAATCAAGCCGTTAATGACTCTCAAACTAGAGACCAAGTTGCTAACGTTTTACGTGATTCAAAGGCATTAGATCAATCTATGCAAACATTACGTGATTTAGTTAACAATCAAAATGTAATACATTCAACAAGTAATTATTTTAACGAGGATTCAACTCAAAAGAATACTTATGATAATGCAATTGATAATGGCTCGACATATATAACTGGTCAACACAATTCAGAATTAAATAAATCTACTATTGATCAAACGATTAGCCAAATTAACACAGCTAAAAATGATTTACATGGTGCAGAAAAGTTACAAAGAGATAAGGGAACTGCTAATCAAGAAATTGGACAATTAGGTTATTTAAATGACCCTCAAAAATCTGCTGAGGAATCCTTAGTCAACGGTTCAAATACACGTTCTGAAGTAGAAGAGCATCTTAATGAAGCTAAATCATTAAATAATGCAATGAAACAATTAAGAGATAAAGTAGCTGAAAAGACTAATGTCAAACAAAGTAGCGATTACATTAATGATTCAACTGAACATCAACGTGGGTATGATCAAGCACTTCAAGAAGCAGAAAATATTATTAATGAAATCGGTAATCCAACATTAAATAAATCGGAAATTGAACAAAAGTTACAACAATTGACTGACGCTCAAAATGCGTTACAAGGTTCACATCTATTAGAAGAAGCTAAAAATAATGCGATTACTGAAATCAATAAACTTACAGCATTAAATGATGCACAACGTCAAAAAGCAATTGAAAATGTTCAAGCACAGCAGACAATCCCAGCAGTTAATCAACAATTAACTTTGGATAGAGAAATAAATACTGCAATGCAAGCTTTACGAGATAAAGTAGGCCAACAAAATAACGTTCACCAACAAAGTAATTATTTCAATGAAGATGAACAACCAAAACATAACTATGATAATTCTGTACAAGCCGGTCAAACTATTATTGATAAACTTCAAGATCCAATCATGAACAAAAATGAAATTGAGCATGCTATTAATCAAATCAATACGACTCAAACAGCGTTAAGTGGAGAAAATAAATTACACACTGACCAAGAAAGCACAAATAGACAAATAGAAGGTTTATCTAGTTTGAACACAGCTCAAATCAACGCCGAAAAAGATTTAGTCAATCAAGCTAAAACAAGAACAGATGTTGCTCAAAAGTTAGCTGCAGCTAAAGAAATAAATTCTGCTATGAGTAATTTAAGAGATGGCATTCAAAATAAAGAGGACATCAAACGTAGCAGTGCATATATCAACGCAGATCCGACTAAAGTTACAGCTTACGATCAAGCACTACAGAACGCAGAAAATATCATCAATGCCACACCAAACGTAGAGCTTAATAAAGCTACAATTGAACAAGCGCTATCACGCGTTCAACAAGCACAACAAGATCTTGATGGTGTTCAACAATTAGCTAATGCTAAACAACAAGCTACACAAACTGTCAATGGGTTAAATAGCTTAAATGACGGTCAAAAGCGTGAATTAAATCTATTAATTAATTCAGCTAATACCCGTACAAAAGTACAAGAAGAATTAAACAAAGCAACTGAATTGAACCATGCGATGGAAGCTTTAAGAAACAGTGTTCAAAACGTTGATCAAGTAAAACAAAGTAACAATTATGTCAATGAAGATCAACCTGAACAGCACAATTATGATAATGCTGTCAATGAAGCTCAAGCTACAATCAACAACAATGCTCAACCTGTTCTAGACAAATTAGCTATAGAACGTTTAACTCAAACTGTTAACACTACAAAAGATGCATTACATGGTACTCAAAAACTGATACAAGACCAACAAGCTGCTGAAACTGGAATACGTGGTTTAACGAGTCTCAATGAACCTCAGAAAAATGCTGAAGTAGCTAAAGTAACTGCAGCAACAACACGTGATGAAGTGAGAAATATTCGTCAAGAAGCAACAACATTAGATACTGCAATGCTTGGTTTACGTAAAAGCATTAAAGATAAAAACGATACTAAAAATAGTAGTAAATATATTAATGAGGATCATGACCAACAACAAGCTTATGACAATGCTGTAAATAATGCTCAACACGTTATCGATGAAACTCAAGCAACGTTAAGCTCAGATACAATCAATCAATTGGCAAATGCCGTAACTCAAGCTAAATCTAATCTTCATGGAGATACTAAACTACAACACGATAAAGATAGTGCTAAACAAACGATTGCTCAATTACAGAATTTGAATTCAGCTCAAAAACATATGGAAGATTCTTTAATTGATAATGAATCTACACGTACGCAAGTCCAACACGATTTAACAGAAGCTCAAGCTTTAGATGGTTTAATGGGTGCCTTAAAAGAAAGTATTAAAGATAATACTAATATTGTTTCAAACGGTAATTACATCAATGCGGAACCATCTAAGAAACAAGCATATGATGCAGCTGTACAAAATGCTCAAAATATAATAAATGGAACGAATCAACCAACAATTAATAAAGGTAATGTCACTACAGCAACACAAACCGTGAAAAATACTAAAGATGCCTTAGACGGTGATCATAGATTAGAGGAAGCTAAAAATAATGCCAATCAAACAATCAGAAATCTATCTAATTTGAACAATGCCCAAAAAGATGCAGAGAAAAATCTAGTTAATAGCGCATCAACATTAGAACAAGTTCAACAAAACTTACAAACCGCTCAACAATTAGATAATGCTATGGGTGAGTTACGACAAAGTATTGCTAACAAAGATCAAGTGAAAGCAGATAGTAAATATCTAAATGAAGATCCTCAAATTAAGCAAAACTATGATGATGCAGTTCAACGTGTTGAAACTATTATTAACGAAACTCAAAACCCTGAATTACTTAAAGCAAACATTGACCAAGCAACTCAATCCGTTCAAAATGCAGAACAAGCTTTACATGGTGCTGAAAAATTAAATCAAGACAAACAAACGTCTTCGACAGAACTAGATGGATTAACAGATTTAACAGATGCACAACGTGAAAAACTCAGAGAACAAATTAACACTTCTAATAGTAGAGATGATATTAAGCAAAAAATTGAGCAAGCAAAAGCACTAAATGACGCAATGAAAAAACTTAAAGAACAAGTTGCGCAAAAAGATGGTGTTCATGCTAACAGTGATTATACAAATGAAGATTCTGCACAAAAAGATGCGTATAATAATGCACTTAAACAAGCGGAAGACATTATTAATAACAGCTCAAATCCTAACTTAAATGCACAAGACATTACTAATGCTTTAAATAATATTAAACAAGCACAAGATAACCTTCATGGAGCTCAAAAATTACAGCAAGACAAAAATACAACTAATCAAGCCATTGGTAACTTAAATCATCTTAATCAACCTCAAAAAGATGCGCTTATACAAGCTATTAATGGAGCTAGATCTAGGGACCAAGTTGCAGAAAAACTTAAAGAGGCCGAAGCGCTTGATGAAGCTATGAAACAACTTGAAGATCAAGTGAATCAAGATGATCAAATTTCAAATAGCAGCCCATTCATAAATGAAGACTCAGACAAACAAAAAACTTATAATGATAAAATCCAAGCTGCAAAAGAAATAATTAATCAAACATCTAATCCAACCTTAGATAAACAAAAAATTGCTGATACACTTCAAAATATTAAAGATGCAGTGAATAATTTACATGGTGATCAAAAATTAGCTCAATCTAAACAAGACGCTAATAATCAATTAAATCATTTAGATGACTTAACCGAAGAACAAAAAAACCATTTTAAACCGTTAATTAATAATGCTGATACTCGAGATGAGGTAAATAAACAACTAGAGATTGCTAAACAATTAAATGGTGATATGAGTACACTTCATAAAGTCATAAATGATAAAGATCAAATTCAACATTTAAGCAATTACATTAATGCTGATAATGATAAAAAACAAAATTATGATAATGCTATTAAAGAAGCTGAGGATTTAATTCATAATCATCCAGATACATTAGATCATAAAGCATTACAAGATTTATTAAACAAGATAGACCAAGCGCATAACGAATTAAATGGAGAATCCAGATTTAAACAGGCTTTAGACAATGCTTTAAACGACATAGATAGCTTAAACAGTCTCAATGTTACACAACGTCAAACTGTTAAGGATAACATCAACCATGTGACAACTCTAGAAAGTTTAGCTCAAGAATTGCAGAAAGCAAAAGAGCTTAATGATGCTATGAAAGCAATGAGAGATAGCATTATGAATCAAGAGCAAATTCGTAAAAATAGCAATTATACTAATGAAGACTTAGCTCAACAAAATGCCTATAATCATGCAGTAGATAAAATAAATAACATTATTGGTGAAGACAATGCGACGATGGATCCTCAAATAATCAAACAAGCAACTCAAGATATAAATACAGCTATAAATGGATTAAATGGAGATCAAAAACTTCAAGATGCAAAGACAGATGCTAAACAACAAATTACTAACTTTACTGGTTTAACTGAACCACAAAAACAAGCATTGGAAAACATCATTAACCAACAAACAAGCAGAGCAAATGTTGCTAAACAGTTAAGTCATGCCAAATTCTTAAATGGAAAAATGGAAGAATTAAAAGTTGCAGTAGCCAAAGCGCCATTAGTAAGACAAAATAGTAACTATATTAATGAAGATGTCTCTGAAAAAGAAGCATATGAACAAGCTATTGCAAAAGGTCAGGAAATAATTAATTCAGAAAATAATCCAACAATAAGTAGTACTGATATCAATCGTACCATTCAAGAAATTAATGATGCTGAACAAAATCTTCATGGTGAAAATAAATTAAGACAAGCACAGGAAATTGCAAAGAATGAAATACAAAATCTAGACGGATTAAATTCAGCTCAAATAACAAAATTAATCCAAGATATAGGCAGAACAACAACTAAACCTGCAGTAACTCAGAAACTAGAAGAAGCAAAAGCAATAAACCAAGCTATGCAACAACTTAAACAAAGTATAGCCGATAAGGATGCTACTCTAAATTCTAGTAACTATCTCAATGAAGATTCTGAGAAAAAGTTAGCGTACGATAATGCTGTAAGCCAAGCTGAACAACTCATAAATCAACTTAACGACCCAACTATGGATATAAGTAATATTCAAGCTATTACTCAAAAGGTCATTCAAGCAAAAGATTCATTGCACGGTGCGAATAAACTTGCACAAAATCAAGCAGATTCAAATTTAATAATAAATAAATCAACAAATTTAAATGATAAACAAAAGCAAGCATTAAATGACTTAATTAATCATGCTCAAACTAAACAGCAAGTGGCAGAAATAATTGCACAATCTAATAAGTTAAATAACGAAATGGGCACACTAAAAACACTCGTAGAAGAACAGACAAACGTTCATCAACAAAGTAAATATATTAATGAAGATTCGCAAGTTCAAAATATTTATAATGACTCCATTCAAAAAGGTCGAGAAATATTAAACGGCACTACAGATGATGTTTTAAACAACAATAAAATAGCAGATGCCATTCAAAACATTCATTTAACTAAAAACAATTTACATGGTGATCAAAAATTACAAAAAGCACAACAAGATGCAACTAATGAATTAAACTATTTAACAAATCTAAACAATTCTCAAAGACAAAGCGAGCATGATGAGATTAACTCTGCTCCTTCAAGAACTGAAGTTTCTAATGATTTAAATCATGCTAAAGCACTTAATGAAGCTATGCGTCAACTTGAGAATGAAGTTGCTCTTGAAAACAGTGTTAAAAAATTAAGCGACTTTATCAATGAAGATGAAGCGGCACAAAATGAATATAGTAATGCACTTCAAAAAGCTAAAGACATTATTAACGGCGTTCCAAGTAGCACTTTAGATAAAGCTACAATTGAAGATGCTTTATTAGAATTGCAAAATGCTAGAGAAAGTTTACATGGTGAGCAAAAACTTCAAGAGGCTAAAAATCAAGCTGTTGCTGAAATTGATAATTTACAAGCATTAAATCCTGGACAGGTTCTTGCTGAAAAAACATTAGTTAACCAAGCATCAACCAAACCAGAAGTTCAAGAAGCCTTACAAAAAGCAAAAGAACTTAATGAAGCTATGAAAGCACTGAAAACTGAAATAAATAAAAAAGAACAAATCAAGGCTGATAGTAGATATGTAAATGCTGACAGTGGTCTTCAAGCAAATTACAATTCTGCGTTAAATTATGGTTCTCAAATTATTGCAACTACCCAACCACCAGAGCTTAATAAAGATGTAATAAATAGAGCAACTCAAACGATTAAAACTGCTGAAAATAATTTAAATGGGCAATCTAAATTAGCAGAGGCTAAGTCAGACGGAAATCAAAGCATCGAACATTTGCAAGGATTAACACAATCACAAAAAGATAAACAACATGATTTAATTAATCAAGCTCAAACTAAACAACAGGTAGATGATATCGTAAATAACTCTAAACAATTAGATAACTCTATGAATCAACTACAACAAATTGTTAACAATGACAATACAGTAAAACAAAATAGTGATTTCATTAATGAAGATTCCAGCCAACAGGATGCTTATAATCATGCAATTCAAGCAGCAAAAGATTTGATAACTGCTCATCCTACTATCATGGATAAAAATCAAATAGATCAAGCTATTGAAAATATCAAACAAGCACTTAATGATTTACACGGTAGTAATAAACTATCAGAAGATAAAAAAGAAGCTTCAGAACAACTACAAAACCTTAATAGCTTGACGAACGGGCAAAAAGATACGATTTTAAATCATATTTTCAGTGCACCAACAAGAAGCCAAGTAGGAGAAAAAATTGCAAGTGCTAAACAATTAAATAATACAATGAAAGCACTTAGAGATTCTATTGCTGATAATAATGAAATTTTACAAAGTAGTAAGTACTTCAATGAAGATTCTGAACAACAAAATGCTTATAATCAAGCCGTAAATAAAGCTAAAAATATAATTAATGATCAACCAACACCAGTAATGGCAAATGATGAGATTCAAAGTGTCCTAAATGAAGTTAAACAAACTAAAGATAATTTACATGGTGATCAAAAACTTGCTAACGACAAGACAGATGCCCAAGCAACATTAAATGCGTTAAATTACTTAAATCAAGCGCAAAGAGGTAATCTTGAAACTAAAGTTCAAAACTCTAATTCTAGACCAGAAGTACAAAAAGTAGTTCAATTAGCAAATCAACTTAATGATGCGATGAAAAAATTAGATGATGCTTTAACTGGTAATGACGCAATAAAACAAACGAGTAATTATATTAATGAAGATACTTCTCAACAAGTTAACTTTGATGAGTATACAGATAGAGGTAAAAACATAGTTGCTGAACAAACAAATCCAAATATGTCTCCAACTAATATTAACACTATTGCTGATAAAATTACTGAAGCTAAAAATGATTTACATGGCGTACAAAAACTAGAACAAGCTCAACAACAGTCCATCAATACTATTAATCAAATGACTGGTCTAAACCAAGCTCAAAAAGAACAATTAAATCAAGAAATTCAACAAACTCAAACCCGTTCTGAAGTACATCAAGTAATTAATAAAGCACAAGCTTTAAATGATTCAATGAATACTTTACGTCAAAGTATTACTGATGAACATGAAGTTAAACAAACAAGTAACTACATCAATGAAACTGTTGGTAATCAAACTGCATATAACAATGCCGTTGATCGTGTAAAACAAATAATCAATCAAACATCTAATCCAACTATGAATCCTTTAGAGGTGGAACGTGCAACATCAAATGTAAAAACTTCTAAAGATGCACTTCATGGTGAACGTGAATTGAATGACAATAAAAATTCAAAAACTTTTGCAGTCAATCACTTAGATAACCTCAATCAAGCTCAAAAAGAAGCATTAACTCATGAAATTGAACAAGCAACTATAGTTTCACAAGTAAATAATATCTATAACAAAGCGAAAGCTTTAAATAATGATATGAAAAAACTTAAAGATATCGTTGCTCAACAAGATAATGTGAGACAATCAAACAATTATATAAACGAGGATAGTACACCTCAAAATATGTACAACGATACAATTAATCATGCACAATCAATCATTGATCAAGTAGCAAACCCTACGATGTCTCATGACGAAATAGAGAATGCAATCAATAACATAAAGCATGCCATCAATGCACTCGATGGAGAACATAAATTACAACAAGCAAAAGAAAATGCAAACTTATTGATTAATAGTTTAAACGATTTAAATGCACCACAAAGAGATGCCATAAATAGATTGGTTAATGAAGCTCAAACAAGAGAAAAAGTAGCTGAACAACTTCAAAGTGCTCAAGCTTTAAATGACGCTATGAAGCATTTAAGAAACAGCATTCAAAATCAATCATCCGTAAGACAAGAGAGCAAATATATTAATGCAAGTGATGCTAAAAAAGAGCAATATAATCACGCAGTTAGAGAAGTCGAAAATATTATCAATGAACAACATCCAACATTGGATAAAGAAATAATTAAGCAACTAACGGATGCTGTAAATCAAGCGAATAATGACTTAAATGGCGTTGAATTATTAGATGCTGATAAGCAAAACGCACATCAATCGATACCTACATTGATGCACTTAAATCAAGCACAACAAAACGCATTAAATGAAAAAATTAATAACGCAGTTACCAGAGCTAAAGTTGCGGCTATTATTGGCCAAGCAAAAATACTCGATCATGCTATGGAGAATTTAGAAGAAAGTATCAAAGATAAAGAGCAAGTCAAACAGTCAAGTAACTATATTAATGAAGACCCTGATGTTCAAGAAACATACAATAACGCCGTTGATCATGTGACAGAAATACTTAATCAAACAGTAAATCCAACTTTATCTATTGAAGATATAGAGCATGCTATCAACGAAGTTAATCAAGCGAAAAAACAACTCAGAGGTAAACAAAAACTTTATCAAACTATCGATTTAGCTGATAAAGAATTAAGTAAATTGGATGATTTAACATCACAACAAAGCAGTTCAATATCTAATCAAATATATACTGCTAAAACGAGAACAGAAGTTGCCCAAGCAATTGAAAAAGCAAAATCATTAAATCATGCAATGAAAGCACTTAACAAAGTATATAAAAATACAGATAAAGTGTTAGATAGTAGTCGATTCATTAACGAAGATCAACCCGAAAAAGAGGCGTATCAACAAGCTATAAATCACGTTGATTCAATCATTCATAGACAAACAAATCCTGAAATGGATCCAACAGTAATCAATAGCATAACTCATGAACTCGAAACAGCTCAAAATAACTTACATGGTGATCAGAAACTTGCTCATGCACAACAAGATGCCGCTAATGTAATTAATGGTCTAATTCATCTTAATGTTGCTCAACGCGAGGTAATGATAAATGCGAATACAAATGCTACAACACGCGAAAAAGTTACAAAGAACTTAGATAATGCTCAAGCTCTTGATAAAGCTATGGAAACACTACAACAAGTAGTTGCTCATAAAAATAATATATTGAACGATAGTAAATATTTAAATGAAGATTCAAAATATCAACAACAATACGATCGAGTTGTTGCTGACGCCGAACAACTACTTAATCAGACAACAAATCCAACATTAGAACCTTATAAAATCGATATTGTTAAGGATAATGTCCTAGCTAACGAAAAAATACTATTTGGCGCAGAAAAACTATCATATGACAAATCAAATGCAAATGATGAAATTAAACATATGAATTATCTTAATAATGCACAAAAGCAATCTATAAAAGATATGATTTCTCACGCAGCATTAAGAACTGAAGTTAAACAACTTCTGCAACAAGCTAAAACCCTTGATGAAGCTATGAAATCACTTGAAGATAAAACTCAAGTAGTGATTACAGATACTACTTTGTCTAATTACACTGAAGCTTCAGAGGATAAAAAGGAAAAAGTAGACCAAACTGTATCACATGCTCAAGCAATCATTGATAAAATAAATGGCTCAAATGTAAGTTTAGATCAAGTACGACAAGCACTAGAACAATTAACTCAAGCATCAGAAAACCTCGATGGTGATCAGCGAGTTGAAGAAGCTAAAGTTCATGCTAATCAAACAATTGACCAATTAACACATCTTAATTCATTACAACAACAAACTGCGAAAGAAAGTGTTAAAAACGCAACAAAACTAGAAGAAATCGCTACTGCTAGTAACGATGCTCTGGCATTAAACAAAGTAATGGGTAAATTAGAACAATTCATTAATCATGCTGATTCTGTTGAAAATAGTGATAATTATAGACAAGCCGACGACGACAAAATTATCGCTTATGATGATGCACTAGAACATGGACAAGATATACAAAAATCTAATGCAACCCAAAATGAAGCAAAACAAGCGTTACAACAATTAATAAATGCAGAAACATCGTTAAATGGTTTCGAAAGATTAAATCATGCTAGACCACGAGCTTTAGAATATATTAAATCACTAGAAAAAATAAACAATGCTCAAAAGTCTGCTTTAGAGGATAAAGTAACGCAATCGCATGATTTATTAGAATTAGAACATCTTGTCAACGAGGGCACAAACCTCAATGACATTATGGGTGAATTAGCTAACGCAATCGTTAATAACTATGCTCCAACCAAAGCAAGTATAAATTATATTAACGCCGATAACCTACGCAAAGATAACTTTACTCAAGCTATCAACAATGCACGTGATGCACTCAACAAAACTCAAGGTCAGAACTTAGATTTCAATGCAATTGATACATTTAAAGATGATATATTCAAAACTAAAGATGCACTTAACGGTATTGAACGTTTAACAGCTGCAAAATCAAAAGCAGAAAAACTAATTGATAGTTTAAAATTTATTAATAAAGCTCAATTCACACATGCAAATGATGAAATTATGAATACTAATTCTATTGCACAATTGTCTAGAATCGTGAATCAAGCATTTGATTTAAATGATGCAATGAAATCTTTAAGAGATGAACTTAATAATAAAGCTTTTCCTGTCCAAGCAAGCTCAAATTATATAAATTCAGATGAAGATTTAAAACAACAATTTGACCATGCTTTAAGTAATGCTCGAAAAGTACTTGCAAAAGAAAATGGTAAAAATTTAGATGAAATACAAATTGAGGGACTCAAACAAGTGATTGAGGATACTAAAGATGCTTTAAATGGTATCCAACGTTTATCAAAAGCTAAAGCTAAAGCAATTCAATACGTACAATCTTTATCTTATATCAATGATGCACAGCGTCATATTGCTGAAAATAATATTCACAACTCTGATGATTTATCATCTTTAGCAAATACATTATCTAAAGCTAGTGATTTAGATAATGCAATGAAAGACTTACGAGATACTCTAGAAAGTAATTCAACTTCTGTTCCAAATAGTGTGAATTATATTAATGCTGATAAGAATTTTCAAATTGAATTTGATGAGGCGCTACAACAAGCAAGTGCAACAAGTTCTAAAACTTCAGAAAATCCAGCAACGATTGAAGAAGTATTAGGTCTTAGTCAAGCCATTTACGATACAAAAAATGCATTGAATGGTGAACAACGACTTGCAACTGAGAAGAGCAAAGATCTAAAATTAATAAAAGGATTAAAAGATTTAAATAAAGCACAACTTGAAGATGTCACAAACAAGGTAAATTCAGCAAATACTTTAACAGAGTTATCTCAGCTCACTCAATCAACGTTAAAATTAAACGATAAAATGAAATTATTGAGAGATAAGCTTAAAACCTTAGTAAATCCTGTTAAAGCAAGTTTAAATTATAGAAACGCTGATTATAATTTAAAACGTCAATTTAACAAAGCTTTAAAAGAAGCTAAAGGCATATTAAATAAAAATAGCGGTCCAAATGTCAATATCAATGACATTCAACATCTTTTAACACAAATAGATAATGCTAAAGACCAATTAAATGGTGAACGACGTCTAAAAGAACATCAACAAAAATCTGAAGTATTTATTATTAAAGAATTAGATATACTTAATAATGCTCAAAAAGCTGCAATAATTAATCAGATTAGAGCGTCTAAAGACATTAAAATAATTAATCAAATCGTTGATAATGCAATAGAATTAAATGATGCTATGCAAGGTTTAAAAGAACATGTAGCTCAATTAACAGCAACTACAAAAGACAACATTGAATATTTAAATGCTGATGAAGACCTTAAATTACAATATGATTACGCTATCAACTTAGCGAATAATGTTCTTGACAAAGAAAACGGTACAAATAAAGACGCTAATATCATAATTGGAATGATTCAAAACATGGATGATGCTAGAGCACTTCTAAATGGAATTGAAAGACTTAAAGATGCTCAAACAAAAGCACATAATGACATTAAAGATACGCTCAAACGTCAACTTGATGAAATTGAACACGCTAATGCAACATCAAATTCTAAGGCTCAAGCAAAACAAATGGTAAATGAGGAAGCTAGAAAAGCGTTTTCTAATATTAATCACGCAACATCAAATGATTTAGTTAATCAAGCAAAAGATGAAGGGCAATCTGCAATTGAACACATACATGCAGATGAATTACCTAAAGCGAAACTAGATGCTAATCAAATGATTGACCAAAAAGTTGAAGATATAAATCACTTAATTAGTCAAAATCCAAACTTATCACATGATGAAAAAAATAAACTAATATCTCAAATTAATAAGTTAGTAAATGGAATTAAGGATGAAATTCAACAAGCTATAAACAAACAACAAATAGAAAATGCTACAACAAAACTAGATGAAGTCATTGAAACTACTAAAAAATTAATTATCGCCAAAGCTGAAGCTAAACAAGTGATAAAAGAGTTATCACAAAAGAAACGAGATGCAATAAATAACAACACTGATTTAACACCTTCTCAAAAGGCACATGCTTTAGCAGATATTGATAAAACAGAAAAAGATGCACTTCAACATATCGAAAATTCTAATTCAATTGATGATATCAATAACAATAAAAAGCATGCATTTAATACTTTAGCTCATATCATTATTTGGGATACTGATCAGCAACCATTAGTTTTTGAACTACCTGAATTGAGCCTTCAAAATGCTTTAGTAACAAGTGAGGTGGTTGTTCACAGAGATGAAACTATTTCATTAGAATCTATAATTGGAGCTATGACTTTAACTGATGAACTTAAAGTCAATATTGTTTCATTACCGAACACTGATAAAGTAGCTGATCACCTAACCGCTAAAGTTAAGGTTATTTTAGCTGATGGCTCATTTGTCACTGTAAATGTTCCAGTCAAAGTTGTAGAAAAAGAATTACAAATAGCTAAAAAGGATGCTATAAAAACAATTGATGTTCTGGTAAAACAAAAAATCAAAGATATAGATTCTAATAACGAATTAACGTCTACTCAACGTGAAGATGCAAAAGCTGAAATTGAAAGATTGAAAAAGCAAGCCATCGATAAAGTGACTCATTCTAAATCGATTAAAGATATTGAAACAGTAAAACGAACTGATTTTGAAGAAATAGATCAGTTTGATCCTAAACGCTTTACGCTAAATAAAGCTAAAAAGGATATCATTACTGATGTTAATACTCAAATCCAAAATGGTTTCAAAGAAATTGAAACAATAAAAGGTTTAACTTCTAATGAAAAAACTCAGTTTGATAAACAATTAACTGCACTACAAAAAGAATTTTTAGAAAAAGTCGAGCATGCTCATAATTTAGTAGAATTAAATCAATTACAACAAGAGTTTAATAATAGATATGAACATATTTTAAACCAAGCACATTTACTAGGTGAAAAACATATAGCAGAACATAAATTAGGATATGTTGTAGTAAACAAAACTCAGCAAATACTAAATAATCAATCTGCTTCTTACTTTATAAAACAATGGGCACTTGATAGAATTAAAGAAATTCAACTAGAAACGATGAATTCAATTCGTGGTGCGCATACCGTACAAGATGTACACAAAGCATTGTTACAAGGTATAGAGCAAATCTTGAAAGTAAATGTAAGTATTATAAATCAATCTTTCAACGATTCCTTGCATAACTTTAATTATCTTCATTCAAAATTTGATGCTAGATTAAGAGAAAAGGATGTTGCAAACCATATCGTACAAACTGAAACATTCAAAGAAGTTCTAAAAGGAACGGGTGTTGAACCAGGTAAAATCAACAAAGAAACACAGCAACCAAAACTTCATAAGAATGATAATGATAGCCTATTCAAACATTTAGTTGATAATTTCGGCAAAACTGTAGGTGTTATTACATTAACTGGTTTACTTTCTAGTTTCTGGTTAGTTTTGGCTAAAAGACGTAAAAAAGAAGAAGAAAAACAATCGATAAAAAATTATCACAAAGACATTCGTCTTTCAGATACTGATAAAATAGATCCAATTGTAATAACTAAGCGTAAAATAGATAAAGAAGAACAAATTCAAAACGATGACAAACATTCAATTCCAGTTGCTAAACATAAGAAATCTAAAGAAAAGCAATTGAGTGAAGGAGATATTCATTCAATCCCCGTCGTTAAACGTAAACAAAATAGTGATAACAAAGATACAAAACAGAAGAAAGTTACTTCTAAAAAGAAGAAAACGCCTCAATCAACTAAAAAAGTTGTAAAAACCAAAAAGCGTTCTAAAAAGTAAAATATATCTTTAACACAGAACAAGCCCGGGACTTAATGTCCCAGGCTTGTTTTTTGTTAACCATCGATAATTCAGTACAAACATATTATAATAAGCTTTTCAAAGCCGAAATCTTATTGGTAAGGTTGAACAAACAATTAAATACGTAACATATCATATTAACACTTTAGATTATTATGATGTAAGTTTGTATAGTGTTTGTTGAGCAAGTTGATTCGCTTCTTTATTTTGCTTTCGTGGAATCCATCTCACAAACATCAAATCAAAACTTTGCTCTAAGATTTCTATGTTTTCAAAATAAACTTTAAACTTAGCATTTTTAACTTTACCTTGCATCATACTATCTTCAATTAATTTTGAATCAGTAAAAAGTAACGCGTTAGATACTTTTAATTCGCGTGCATGTTCCAAAGCGTGTAACATTGCTGCCCATTCTGCACTATGATTATCCATTTCACCTAAATCATGGGTAAATGTATATCTTTGTGAATTTTCTTTAATAATAATCGCACAAGCACTTCGGCCGGGATTTCCTTTAGTCGCAGCATCAAAATGTATTTTAGCCATTACTTTTACTCCTCTTCAGAATTGTCTACTCACTAAAATGTATCTATTCTATTGTATCAAACTAAAAAGACAAAACACTAAAAATTAAATCAAAAACAAACAGAACCTAAGATAACATATATACTTCAGGTTCTGCTAACAAATAGGGCATTGATGTCTAAATTTAGCCCTTATATTAAGATTTATTTAACTTTGGTCGTAGGTCCTATCATTGAGAATTTTGCTCGAAAATTCTACGGACAAACCAAATTGAATTTCGAAGCTAGTTCAGCACATGGAACTCTGATTCGCTTTTGTATATCTATATTTCTGATACAATAAATATCAATACCCATTATCTAGTTGTTCTATCTTTCCTTTTCGATATAGTGACTTAGCGATATATCCAAATGGTACATTAAAAATAGTTGACACTAGTTTTAACAAGTAAGTGGTAATAAATATTTCAAAAACAGCAGTACCAGGCATAGTACCAATAAAAGCAATTGAAACAAATAAACCGGTATCAATGATAGAACTTAAAATGGTACTACCATATGCTCTAATAAAAAAGGTCTTATCAGAGCTAAATATCTTTTTAATCATACTGAATATAAATACATCAATATGTTGGCCTATGATATAAGCAATAATGGAACCTATAGCAATTCTAGGCACTAAATCAAAAATCATTTTTAATGAGTTTTGCGCATTGTCTACTGGGGCAGGAATAAAATGCAATGACATTTGCATGACTATAATCATTACTAAGGTAGAAGAGAAACCAAGCCACACCGCTCTTTTAGCAACTTTACGACCATAGATGTCATTTAATATATCAGTAGCTAAATATATAGAAGCAAACATGACATTTCCAAGTGTAGCCGTAATACCAAAAATATGAACCGCTTTTATGACCTGTATATTAGCGATAATCGTTCCTATTGCTACCCAAGCAATTAGTCCTTGTTTACCAAAACAGCGATACATCAGTACCATTAAAGCGAATGTAACAATAAATGACGCAATACCAAATATTTCATTATACATATAACTTTCCTCCTAAATTTTGTTAAAGCGGGTGTTTAGAAACCGCCAAAATTAACTATACTATTTTACTTAAAATTCATCTTTAATGCAATGCTAAAAAAGAAGAGTAAATAAATAATAACTTAAACAAATGTCTAAGTTATCAGTTTTCTCAAAACTAAAATTGATTATTTCAAATTCCCAACTTATAAATGCTATAATACAAACATGTGAAATGGGTATAAATATAAATAGTCTATAGCTAAGGGAAGTGAAAGCTATACTCACTAATACAGAACAACAAGCAATTCAACACATCGACCAATTGATGAATACTTATTGTCACCAATGTCCATTAAAAAAGCACAATAGAAAAACTCACGGTAAAACACAAGCACATCATTTTTGTATAAATGAATGTACGGTCGGTAAACAAATTAAACAAATTGGTAATGAGTTACAATAGGAGGATGTCACATGGAGATTATAGCAATTTCAGAAACACCTAATCATAATACAATGAAAGTTTCGTTGAGTGAACCACGTCAAGATAACTCATCTACAACATATACTGCCGCTCAAGAAGGTCAACCTGAATTTATTAATCGATTATTTGAAATAGAAGGTGTTAAATCAATATTCTATGTTTTGGATTTTATATCAATTGATAAAGAAGATAACGCTAACTGGAATGAATTATTACCACAAATAGAAAACACGTTCGCTAAAAGCAATTAATTTTCTATATAGTACAATTAGAAACAATTATTAGTAGAGGAGCATTTTATGATGAATGGATACGAAGCTTATATGAAAGAACTTGCACAACAAATGAGAGCTGAATTAACAGACAATGGATTCACAAGTCTTGAAACGAGTGATGACGTCAATCAGTATATGCAAAATATAGATAATGATGATACAACATTTGTTGTAATCAACTCAACATGCGGTTGCGCTGCAGGATTAGCACGTCCAGCAGCTGTTGCAGTTGCAGAGCAAAATGAAGTGAAACCAGATCATAAAGTAACTGTATTTGCTGGTCAAGATAAAGAAGCAACACAAACAATGAGAGATTACATCCAACAAGTTCCTTCAAGTCCCTCATACGCATTATTTAAAGGTCAACATTTAGTTCATTTTATACCTCGCGAACATATTGAAGGGCGCGACATCAATGATATAGCTATGGATTTAAAAGATGCTTTTGATGATAATTGTCAATAAACTTAATATTGTCTAATAAGATAGCTATGTCAAAGAATCACTAAAAGTAATATCATTCACAAGAGTGGGACAGTCGATTCAACATGAATTCTGTCCTATTTTTTATTTTCAATTACAACCATACTTATATCAAATATAATTGTTCTTTAACTAATTCTATTTGATTATTTTCTCTACCAACGATTACGTAAAAAATTGAGGTGCATCATTCATGTTTTTAGCTTGGAATGAAATAAAAAGAAATAAAATTAAATTCAGTTTAGTCATTGGCATATTAGTACTTATAAGTTATTTATTATTCCTACTGTCAGGACTTGCAAACGGCCTTATTAAAATGAATACTGAAGGTATAGAAAAGTGGAATGCAGACGCTATCATATTAAAAAAAGATGCTAATCAAACCGTAGAGCAATCCTTATTCAATATATCCAAAGTACAAAATACTTATGAAAAATCAACCACATTAAAACAACAAGGAGTTATTATCTCAAACCATCATCGGGAAGAAAATGCGTTACTTTTTGGCGTTACACACAAATCATTTTTAATTCCGCCTATAATTAAAGGTCATCAAGTTGAAAGTTCAAAT
>OBUP01000081.1_pt1 | contig 58027 bp, 39 predicted proteins | sample 1475931 | NCBI WGS metagenome assembly OBUP01 (sample SAMEA2579953, study PRJEB22360) | human gut metagenome | biome: human gut; feature: human-associated habitat; material: faeces | place: Denmark | collected 2008/2010 | reverse complement strand
ACCGCTTCCTGGGCGGGGTGGCCGGGGCCCCCGCCGCGGCCGACGGCGCCGCCGCGGCCATGGAACAGGGTCAGATCGATGTCATGCGATTCCGCCCACTTGGCGATGCGTTCCTGTGCGGAATGCAGGGCCAGGGTTGCGGAGGTCGGGCCGGCGTCCTTCGAGGAGTCGGAGTAGCCGAGCATGACTTCCATCTTGCCGCCGGTGGCCTTCAGACGAGCCTGGACCTCCGGAATCTTGATCATTTCCTCGAGTACGTCTACCGAGTTCTGCAGATCCTCAAGCTGTTCGAATAGCGGAATCACGTCGATGGTTGGAACATCCTTGGGATGGGAGAACGCCAGACGGTTCAGCTCGTACACGTCCTTGATGTTTTGGGCGCTCTTGGTGAAGGAGATGATGTAACGACGGGCGGCCTTGATACCGTTGCGCTTCTGGATGGAACCAAGGGCGCGGAAGGTGTCGAGCACCTCGTGGGTCATCGGCTGCAGCTCGCCACGCTCACCGTGCAGACCATGTTCGCGGATATCTTCCAGCGCTCGGGAATGTACGACGGAGTGCTGGCGGAACTCCATCTCGACCATATGGAAGCCAAAGGTCTCTGCCTGCCAGATGAGGTCCTGCAACGGGCCGTAGGCGGAACGTTTGGCGTTGGCTTCGGCGAGGGAGCGCTGCACGACCTTCAGGTCGGCGATGTAATCCTCGCAGGAGTGGTACATGAGATCAGCATCGCGGTCGATGGTGGCCTTCAGACGATCGGCCATGACCAGCATGACGGCACGGTGCAGCTCCTTGGTGGAGATCAGTGCGGCCTTGTCGGTCAGGCGCTCGCTCATTTCCTTCTGATGGTTCCACAGGCTCTTGAGCTCGGCACTCGCAGGAGTGGTCTCAGCTTCCATCGTCAGGTTCTTGCCAACGCGGCGGGTCTCGATTTGCAACGCGCCCAGTACGTGGTCGCTGAACTTGCGGGCCACCTGACGGCTCACCTTGGCGGTGACATTCGGGTTGCCGTCACGGTCGGAGCCGATCCAGCTTCCCGGGTGGAAGAACGCCGGGCATACCGGCGGCACGAGGCCAGCCTTATTTCCGAGGACCCAATCGTCGAAACGACGGTACACCTGTGGAATGGTATAGAACAACGTATTGTCGAAAATATCGAGAATGGTTTCAGATTCCTCAACCGGAGTCGGCTTCTTCAGTGCGATCGGAGAGGTGCGGAACAGCGCGTCGATCTCGTTGAAGAGTCGACGGGAGTTTTCCTTCCTGTCTGAACCGCCAAGCAGCTTGTGCGTTGCGAGCAGCTGGGAGATACGGCGGATTTTGCCTTCCACGGCTTTGCGGCGGGCTTCAGTCGGATGCGCGGTGAACACCGGATGGAACTCGAGCTGGTCGAGCAGTTCCTTGGCTTTGGCCGGACCCATTTCGTTAATGAGCTGGTGGTAGGCGCAGGTCATTTCGTTCACTGGGTCGACGGCTTGAGTTTCATCTACGGCGGCCTCACGGCTATGCAGCACGGAGACGCGGTAGTTCTCCTCGCATAGGTTGGCCAGATGGAAGTAGGTGGTGAAGGCGCGGGCCAGCAGCTGTGCCTCATGCACATCCGTTTTATCGATGATGTCGACGACCTTCTGCAGGTCATCCTGATCCGGATTCGTATCCGTCAGAATGCCGGAGAAACGTTCGGCACTGGCGTTCAGTGCGTGTTCGCGCACTTCATCGAACTTGGCCAGCAGCTTTTCATCGAATTCGCCGAGCACCTCGCGAAGAATCTGCAAACACAGATCCATTTCCTCTTTGAGGGAAGCGGGAAGATCACGCTCCTCGGGGCCTTTGGTGCCGGTGCCGGACGAGACGATAGCTGCGTCGGCAGGCGTGATCTGTTCGTTTTCTGTTGTCATCAGACCTCCTTCTCCAAACCATCGGGTTGCCCGGTCTGTCGGTCCTTCGCGGCACCTCCGCGATTGTTTTGGCCGTCTGTTGCGAGCCCACAGCCCTAAGTCTGGTGGGTAAATGCGTACCCATTGTATGCTCGGCAAATCGACAGTTTGGTTACGGAAATACCGGAAATGTCCGCATCATGGTCAGACGGTGTCCACAAAGTGGAATCGATGGAAATTTCGAAAATCCTCCGACCAGCCCACACGTTAGACCTGAACTTGTGAGCGCACAATACGAACATGAACATGAGACGAATTTCGATAGCGCGGAAAAAAGCGCTTCGGCCGTCAGCAAATTCCATACACACTCCATTCCGCTCGATATGGAAGATATCGAACGGGATTGGGACAAGCCGGTCGCTGAAGCGGGAATCGCAGCAAAAGCCAGCGTGATCATACGCGTCGGTATGCTCGATCTCGGCGCGGGCACCGGAAGCTTCCGCGTCCGCGAAATGATGCACCGCATCGCCTATCCGCTCGGCGTGCACGTACGCGCCGACGTGAACCTCACCGATATCGAAGCCTCCTGCACCGACGGCAAAGACCGCATCACCGAAGTCGTCGACCTACCAACCACCGGCGTCAATACGGAGCGCATTTGGCTGCTCGAACACTTCGCTGACTGGTTCAACGTGAACCTCGGCAAAGGATCGATGTACCACAGCCAATCCGACGTGTCCGAAGGGCTTATGCAGCATCTCGACAAGCGTGATGCGTCGCAGGTGTCGGCTGACCTGTCGAAGCGTCTTCGCGAACGTCAGAAAGCCGAACAGAATCAGGAGGGATCTGACGATCCCGTGCTCGACGCGCTTGAAATGGTGACGGAACGCGCCGAAGCGACCGATACCATCGCGCAGCCGTTGCACTTGCGTGACATCGAAGCGGCAAGCGAGCAGCATAATCGCAGTGAACGTGAAACCAAGCGTGAAACTGCCAGCGCGGCCAACGTTGCGTCAAGCGAAGCGACCACGAAAAAAACGCGCAAAAATCGCAATCACAAGCCGCCAAAAGGCCAATACGCCGAACATTTCGACCATGTCGGCAAAGAAAAGAACCAAACGCAAGGTATCACCGTTCGTCAAGCGCACGAACGACTCAACATGATCGAACGGCGCAAGCCCCTGTATTCGCCGGCATTTGCGGGATTCGCCTCGGCCTGCGCCTGCGCATCCTTCGTGTTCCTGCTTGGCGGCGGCCCCTTCGACATGATTGGCGCGTTCATCGGCGCGGGACTTGGCCACTGGCTGCGCCGCCGCCTGTTCGCCCACCACCTCAACCAGTTCTTCGTGACATTCGTATGCGTGGCCGTCGCCGCGCTGGCATGCACCGGAACATTGCGAATGATCGGTCTGTTCAACCCCATCGCGCTGCAGCATGACACGGCGTACATCGGCGCCATGTTGTTCGTGATTCCCGGATTCCCGTTGATCACAGGCGGGCTCGATATGGCGAAAATTGATTTTCCGTCGGGCGTGCAGCGACTTACCTACGTGCTGTGCATCATCCTGATGGCGACGCTTGCAGGATGGATGGTCGCCTCAATCGTGCACCTGAATCCGCAAGGATTCGAGCCTCTCGGATTGAACCCCGTCATCAACTGCCTGCTGCGCATGGTGTTCGCGTTCATCGGTGTGTGGGGCTTCTCTGTGATGTTCAATTCACCACAACGCATGTGCCTTGTGGCAGCCACCATCGGCTTGATCACAGACACCCTGCGCCTTGAAATCGTGGACATGGGCGTGCCCGCCGAAGCTGGCGCGTTCATCGGCGCCTTCCTAGCCGGCCTACTCGCATCCGCATGGCGTTCCGCGGTTCGTCGCGGTTGGCTCGCCCCGCATCTCGGCTACCCGCGCATCTGCCTGACCGTGCCGTCCATCGTGATCATGGTTCCCGGTTTGTACATGTATCAAGCCATGTTCCACCTCGGCCAATTCGATACCTTGAACGCCCTCGACTGGGCTTTCCGCGCCTTCATGGTGATTATCTGCCTGCCGATCGGTCTGGCCATGGCTCGCGTTATCACCGATAAGTCTTGGAGATACGACATCTAAAAATTTGGCAATGGAGCGTTATCTGCGTTGATCCTCAGTCGGTGTACCTTCGTACGCCTTCCTTTGGTATGCCTTGATACCGCACACATTGCCAAATTATCCCTAGGATTCCGAACGATACATAACAACTCGCAGAGTTTCGGAATTTGGGCGCGTAAATGAGATAAATGCGATTGCCGCAATGTTCAACCGGTACATTGGGACAATCGCATTTTTTCAGAAGAGATTCGAAAGAAATTCGTTTCGACAGAGATTTGAAGAAAGAGATTCGAAAGAAATTCGGCTAGAAATCTAAGAAGAGAGAATTCATGATTACCAAAGATTTTTGGGTGCTGCTGGCGATGGTCATCTATTTTGTGGCCATGCTCACCATCGGCTTCATCTACTCCAAGCGGTCCAATTCTTCCACTCGCCAGTATTTCGCGGGTGGTCGAGGCGTTGGTCCGTGGCTGACGGCTTTAAGCGCCGAGGCCTCCGATATGAGCGGCTGGCTGCTCATGGGCCTGCCGGGCGTCGCCTACTTCACCGGTGCCGCCGACCCGCTGTGGACGGCCCTTGGCCTGGCTCTCGGCACCTACCTCAACTGGAAGCTCGTCGCACGTCGTTTGCGCCGCTACTCCGTGGTGGCAGGTGACGCGATCACCATTCCGGACTTTTTCTCCAAACGATTCCATGACAAACGCAACATCGTCTCCACCATCGCGGCGCTGATCATCCTCGTATTTTTCTGCGTGTATGTCGGCAGCTGCTTCGTGACGGTCGGCAAACTTTTCTCGACCCTGTTTGGCTGGGACTACCACCTGACCATGGTGATTGGCGCGGCCATCGTGTTCGCCTACACCCTGATCGGAGGCTATCTTTCCGTGGTCGTGACCGACTTCATCCAAGGCTTGCTCATGTTTTTCGCGCTGGCCGTGGTGTTCATCGGTTCCATCGCATCCGTCGGCGGCGTAGACAACACCGTCGCCTTCCTCAAAGGCATTCCAGGCTTCCTCGACGGCACGCAAATGGCCACGCCGATTCTGAACGATGCTGGTGAGCAGATTATCAAGGCTGGTCAGGCCATGTTCGGCGCTCCTACCGAATACGGCGTGATCACCATGATTTCCATGCTTGCGTGGGGCCTTGGCTATTTCGGTATGCCGCAGGTGCTTGTGCGATTCCTGTCGATCCGCAGTTCCGAAGAGATTAAAAAGTCCCGTATCATCGCCACCACATGGTGTGTGGTGTCGCTTACGTGCGGCGTGTGCATTGGCTTGGTCGGCCGTGCGATGATGCCGACGCAGTTCGTCACGCAGTCCGCTGCGGAGAATATTTTCATTGTGGTTTCGCAGGCGCTGCTGCCGAGCTTCATGTGCGGCATCGTGGTGTCGGGCATTTTCGCCGCGTCCATGAGCTCCTCGTCGTCATACCTGATTATCGGCGCTTCCGCGGTCGGTGAGAATATTTTCCGTGGATTGCTCTATCGCAAGGCCACTGATCGTCAGGTGATGATGGTTGCCCGCATCACGCTGCTCGTCATGTTCATTTTCGGCATTGTGGTTGCATTCGATCAGAATTCGTCGATTTTCCAGGTTGTGTCGTATGCATGGGCTGGTTTGGGCGCTTCGTTTGGTCCGCTGATGCTCTGCTCGCTGTATTGGCGCCGCACCAACAAATTCGGTGCGATTGCGGGCATGCTTTCCGGTACTGCGACCGTGCTGATCTGGCATAATCTCATCAAGCCGCTTGGCGGTGTCTTCGCTATTTACGAGCTGCTTCCGGCGTTCATTATCTCACTGCTGTTCATTGTGGTGGTGTCGCTGCTGACTCCGGCTCCCGATGCTGAAGTGCTGCACGAGTTCGATCATTATCTTGATGATCCCGATGACCGTAAAGTGGATGACGATTTGGTCGCAGCGGAAATCGCTTCCGGCGAAAAGCGCGCGCAAATCTAGACCGTTTTCCAGCATGCGTGAATTCATTTGCGCTATATGTGGCAGATTTAGTGTGCCTCAGAAACTCATTTGCGCTATATGTGGCAGTTCCTCAAGCAAGACTCCTTGATTCATACCCCCTAAATGGCTTTTGGGCGTTGTTTTTGGAAGTCATCTGCCACATATAGCGCAAATGGATTTTCTCTGTTTGAGGGATCTGCTACATATAAGCGGTTTGGGTTCATTCCAGTCGTAGGTTGCAACAGTCGGATATGGAAAAGCCGGGCTGTGATTCGGTTTGGAATCGCAGCCCGGCTTTTTGCGCGAGTACTGCTTAGTAGCGCATGCCCATGGCTTCGCGGACTTGCTCCAAGGTTTCGTTGGCGATGGCGTTGGCCTTCTTGTTGCCTTCGGCGAGCACGTCGCGCACGTAATCCATATCCTTGGCGAGTTCCTCACGGCGGGCACGATGCGGCTCAAGGAAGCTGTTCACCGATTCGATCACATACGCCTTCAGCGCGCCTGCACCGGAATCGCCGATTTCCTCGGCGATTTCTTTCGGATCGCGACCGGTGACCAAACCGGCGGTCGTCAGCAGTGCGGAAACCTGCGGACGTGCGATTGGATCGAACGTGATGCGACGCTCGGAATCGGTCGGACTCTTCTTGATGAGCTTGGCGGTTTCCTGCGCGGTGGCGCCCAACATGATGGAATTGCCGTACGACTTGCTCATCTTGCGGCCATCCAAGCCTGGAATCTCCGGCGCTTCAGACAGAATCGCGGCCGGCTCGGGGAACACCGGATGTTTCTTGGCGTAACGTTCGTTGAAACGACGTGCGATGGTGCGCGTGATCTCGACATGCGGCAGGTTATCCTTGCCGATCGGCACCACATTAGCCTTGCAGAACAGAATGTCGCATGCCTGGTGCACCGGATAAGTCAGCAGCAGACCAGTCAACGCATGGCCGGAAGCTTCCATTTCCGACTTCACCGTAGGATTACGATGCAGCTCGGCCTCAGTCACCAACGACAGGAACGGCAGCATCAGCTGGTTCTCCGCTGGAACGGCGGAATGCGTGAAAATCATGGTCTTTTCCGGATCGATGCCGGCAGCCATGTAGTCAAGCACCAAATTGAGCACATTGTCTTCGATATGCTCGGTCGTGTCACGATCGGTGATCACCTGATAATCGGCGATGATGATATTCGAATTCACGCCGCGATTCTGCATGGCGACGCGCTCACGAATCGAACCAAAATAATGGCCGAGATGCAGGCGTCCGGTCGGACGGTCGCCGGTAAGCATGGTGAACTTGCCCGGATTCTGTTCGATTGCGGCGAGCGTTGCGTCGGAACGCTTCTTCGCGGCGAGGAAGCTCGCGCTCATTTCATTGCCGACAGCAGTGATCTGCTGCTCCTGGGTTTCGTCCGTCATACGTGTCCTTTTCTTAAGAAAATCAGCGATTTTATCGTAAAAGTCTGAGCCGACAACGAAATATGGCATAACAAGTGGTACTCTCTTGTTTGATGAATTGATAGCACAGTAATCCTCAGGGGGTCAGATGGGCCGCGGACGTCAGAAAGCCAAACAGCAGAAAATAGCCCGAAAGCTCAAGTACCTGACCACCGACACCGATTACGATGAGCTCGCCAAGGAGCTCGGTGCCCAGGAGCCTGGTTCGGGTTCTTTTGATCCTTTCGCCGATATCGAAGCAAAATATTCTCACGATGCGGACGCTGAAGATGAGATTCCTGAAGATGTTCAGGAGTCCGCGCAGGGCGACGCCGAGGATGACCTCGACGAGTATGCGAAGTGGGCCGCGGAGGCGGCGGCGAAGGCCACGAGCGGAGAGTTCCCGGCAGCCAAGTCCGCCGGTGGTCAGGGAGTCCCCGCCACCAAGCCCCGCCGCACCGAAGCCACACAAGCCCATCCCGATGCCGATGCCCAGTGTGCTGAAGCCGAAGAAGCAGGACTGATTGGCATATCAGGTACTTTGTGAAATCGCGATGCGGATATGCCTGCTAGGTGTATCCGCATCGCGGTTTTGCTATGCGTCTTTGTGCCTGTGACGTTCTTCTCGCAGCCTGTCACACCAACGGCAGTAGATCGCTTAAATCGTCACGTTCGCCGACGGCGGTGATGCGGCCGGCATCTTTTTCCTCCTGCCAGCTGGTGATGCCGGCGGCGAGCCGCATCCACACGTCCGGTTCCAGTTCGATCACGTCCGGCGGTGTGAGATTATGCGGATCGGATGCCGGTCCGTCGAGAATCTTGATGGCGCCCCACGGTGCGACACGCACTTCCACGCCCTCTCCGGGCGCTTTTTTCTCCAGCAGATGCAGCGAGTAGCGCACTGCCATCGCCCACAGCTGGCGTGGCAATCGTGGAGAGAATTCCAGACGGAAATCGCGTGCCGCGTCGGTATTCGTGGGAATACTGTCGGCGATCATGCGATGAGACGTTTGCAGCCATTGCGCAAATGCGTCATGTCCCTTATGCAGATCTTGTTCTCGAATAACAGCCATACGTGTTATTTTGTCGCTTGCAAGCGACTATGATGGGGTGTTGCAGACAGCGTAGTCACAACTGAATAGGGGTGTGAAGAGAGGAAAAATATTTGCGATTGCTGACGGCGTTCTCAATTTTGTTGTATGTCGTTTGCATGTTGTTCACAACGTTTTGGCAGCCGGTTTGCATCATTTTTTGCAAACGAATGCTGACCTGTAATCGCTTGAAATTTCGTCTTTTTTCTGATTATGTAGTATGCTGTGTATGAGAACGTATGCATGATGTTACTTAGTGTTCATGTAGCCGCTAATGCAAGGACGCTGGAGCAAGGCATAATGTTTCTGGAGAGTAATCCGTCAAAGGGAGTCGACTAATGACTGAAATTACCGCACCGAAGTCCGCGATCACCGCGGAGCAGTTCGCAGATGAGATCCGCGAGCAGCTGAAGTACACCCAGGGCGTCACCGTCGAACAGGCCAAGCCGGCCGACGTGTATGTCGCCGCGTCCGCCGCGGTGCGCCGCCACCTCATGGATTCCTGGTTCAAGACCCAGGCTGACATGGTCAATGGCAACACCAAGGCAGTCGGCTACCTGTCCGCAGAGTTCCTCATGGGTAAGCAGCTGCGCAACGCTCTGCTCAACGCCGGTCTGACCGAGCAGTTCAATGCTGCGGTCAAGGAACTCGGCTTCTCCGTGCAGGACGTCGTCAACGCCGAGCACGAGCCAGGCCTCGGCAACGGTGGTCTCGGCCGTCTGGCCGCCTGCTTCATCGATTCGCTCGCTTCGCTGGGCGTGCCGGCATTCGGTTATGGCATCCAGTACAAGTACGGCATCTTCGAGCAGAAGTTCGACGAAAACGGCAAGCAGATCGAAACCCCGGACTACTGGCTGACCAACGAAGAGCCGTGGGGCCACATCGACTACAACCGCGACCAGAAGGTCTCCTTCGGCGGCGAAGTCGTCGAAGAGAACGGCAAGAAGGTTTGGAAGCCGGCTTGGTCCGTGCGTGCAGTCCCGGTCGACTACATGGTTCCGGGCTATGCTTCCGGCCGTGTGAACACCCTTCGCCTGTGGACCGCCAAGAGCTACGACGAATTCGACCTGCTCACCTTCAACAAGTCCGAGTACCTTGACGCCGTCAAGCCGCAGGTCGAAGCGGAAAACATCTCCAAGATCCTGTATCCGGAGGATTCCACCCCGCAGGGCAAGGCGTTGCGTCTCGAGCAGCAGTACTTCTTCGTGTCCGCCTCCATCCATGACGCCATCCGCGTCTTCTACCCGGGCCAGGACAAGCCGGATCTGACCACCTTCGCAGACAAGATCACCTTCCAGCTTAATGACACCCACCCGGTCATCGGCATCCCGGAGCTCATGCGCGTCCTCATGGACGAGTACGGCTACGATTGGGACACCGCCTGGACCGTCACCAACAAGACCTTCAACTACACCTGCCACACCCTGCTTCCGGAAGCCTTGGAAGTGTGGCCGTCCAAGCTCATCGGCGAACTTCTGCCGCGTCATCTCGAAATCATCGAGAAGATCCAGGACCAGTTCGCAGCCGAGCTCAAGACCAAGGGCGTCGACGAGGCCACCATCAAGGACATGGCCATCTACACCGGCGACTCCGTGCGCATGGCCTACCTGGCCACCTACGGCGGCTCCCACGTCAACGGCGTTGCCGAGCTGCATTCCCAGCTGCTCAAGGACGTCACCCTGAAGAACTTCTCCGACGTGTATCCCGACAAGTTCACCAACGTGACCAACGGCGTGACCCCTCGCCGCTTCGTCAAGCTCGCCAACCCGCGCCTGTCCGACCTCATCACCGAAGGCCTCGGCACCGACAAGTGGGTGAGCGACCTCGAACTGCTCAAAGGCCTCGAACCGCTTGCCGCAGACGACGAATTCGTCAAGAAGTTCGCCGCCGTCAAGCAGGCCAACAAGGTTGACTTCGCCAACTACGCCAAGCGCGAATACGGCTTCGACATCGACCCGAACACCATGATCAACACCATGGTCAAGCGTCTGCACGAATACAAGCGTCAGGCACTGAAGATCCTCGCCGTGATCGCACGTTACGCCGACATCAAGTCCGGCAAGATCTCTGCAGACGACGTCATGCCGCGCACCATCGTGTTCGGTGCCAAGGCCGCTCCGGGCTACTATCTGGCCAAGCAGACCATCCAGCTGATCAACAACGTCGCCCGCGTCATCAACAACGACCCGGACGTCAAGGGCAAGCTGAACGTTTACTTCCCGTGGAACTACAACATTCGTCTCGCACAGCACCTCATCCCGGCCACCGACCTTGACGAGCAGATCTCCCAGGCCGGCAAGGAAGCCTCCGGTACCGGCAACATGAAGTTCGCTCTCAACGGTGCTATGACCGTCGGCACCCTCGACGGTGCCAACGTCGAAATCCGTGAGCGCGTCGGCGCTGAGAACTTCTTCCTCTTCGGCATGACCGTCGACGAGGTGGACGCCCTCTACGCCGAAGGCTACGAGCCGAAGAAGTACTACGAGGCCGATCCGCGCCTCAAGGCCGCCGTCGACATGGTCGCAGACGGCACCTTCTCCAACGGCGACAAGACCGTGTACGAAGACCTCGTCCACGATTGGCTCACCAAGGACTGGTTCATGACCCTCGCCGACTTCGGCGCCTACACCGCCATCCAGTCGGAAATCGAGGCTCTCTACGCCCAGCCGCTCGAATGGAACCGCAAGGCCCTCATCAACGTGGCGAACTCGGGCTACTTCAGCTCCGATCGTTCGATGGAGGATTACCTCGAGCGCATCTGGAAGACGGGTCCGCTCGCAGACTGACGGAGCGTTATCTGCGCTGTGGAAGGCTCGACGTACCTTCGTACGCCTTCGCCTTCCACGCCTTGATACCGCACGCGTCAGTCCACTCGCTCCGCTCGCCTGATAGCGCTAGATAAGGCGTGATGACGAAGGGACGATTCTTTGGAATCGTCCCTTTTTGTGTCTGGATAACAAAAAGCCCTGCGCGAAAGGGCGGCAGGGCTTTGAAAAGAAGTAGGAATCAGGCGGCTTCGGGAGTGGCGGCGGCCTCAGTGTCGGCTTCCTTGGCTTCTTCGGCATCCTTGGTCAGACCAAGATCGACAGGAGACGAGCTGTTCTCCCACGGCTCCTCCCACGGATCGTAATCCGGATTCTGCTGCTTGTACACATACAGACCGATGACACCGGCAAGCAAAGCTCCGAAGAGCAGTGCGAAGAACTTCCAACCGTTAGAAGACTTGTTCTCCATGACGGCTCCTTTCCCAAATATCGGCGAACATTGGCTGACCTGCTCGTTCAAGCCAACTCTGTTCACTATATTAATTCCTTGAATGTGTTGATTGGGTGGATTTACGCGCCGAGGATTCACAAGAATGCAATCATTTGCAATGATTTCGCGGATTCGCGGATTCGCACGTTCCAGTAGGGTTGAAACATGGCTTATCAACGTTTCAGTCTGTTTCCCGATTCCCCGTCGTTCAAAGACCTCTTCTCTGCACGTTCCATGAGGTACCGCTGGCGTAATGGCGATCCCGTAATCACCGTCGCGATCATGGTGATATGCGTCGCGGTCTGGATTGTCGAAACACTATTGAAAATCGCCTGGCCAGCCGGCTACAACTCGTTCGTCGGCACAGGCGTATTCATGCCCGCGCTGGCGACCCACCGCCCATGGACTTTCATTACGTCAATGTTCCTGCACCAGCCGGCCTCCCTATGGCATATTCTTTTCAACATGCTGACCTTGTGGTGCGTCGGGCCTGTATTGGAACGCATGATGGGGCATCTGCCATATCTTGCGTTATACGTGCTGTCAGGACTCGGCGGAAGCGCCGGCATGATGGTCTGGGCACTGCTCTCGCAAGACGGTTGGCTAACATCCGCATATGGCGCTTCCGGCGCACTATTCGGCCTGTTCGCGTCGATTCTGGTGGTATACCAGCGCATTGGTATAGACATTCGATCCATGCTGATCTGGATGCTCATCAACTTCCTGATGCCGATCATCACGCCGAACATCGCATGGCAGGCGCATATCGGCGGATTCATCGTCGGAGGCGTGTTCGCCTGGCTGCTGGTTTCCGGCCTGCATGCGTTGCGCGGCAAAAGCCTGCAGCAGCGCACTCTGATTTACGGCGTAATCATGTTGGGCGTGATTATTGCGATTGTCATCGCGTGTAATATGAGCAATCCACTTCGTGTAAACCCCCTTCTTGGCATGTTCTTCTAGTCGACAGGTAGAAGAAAAAAGAAGATTTTTGGAATTGCAGACATGCACTTATCCACATTTGTGGATAACTTTGTGGATAAGTGAGGAGCGAGCTGTGGGTAAGTCGGGGATAACTCGGTGCATTATCCACAAGGATATTCACAGAACGGCGAATTCCCCAGCTTTTCAACGGTGGAAAATGTGGATAACCAGCCTGTGCATAGCGAAAAAATGGGGAAAAATACCGTCCTGTATCTTGTGGGCGGTCGTAAAACTGTCCACAAGATATAGATGCTATCCACATTCGTCCACAATAATCCACGACTTATCCACATCGTGCGGAACTAGAAAATCCCCAGAATGACGACGGATCAACAAAACGAAATCAGGTACGTCACCAATGACAATCATGAATGACAAGACGCGCGAATTCGTGGCGATGCATCGCGACGAGGACGTGCGCGAACTGGCGTTGAAGGCCAAACGTGTGGAAGGGCTCGACCTGTCGTTGGCTCTCGACCAGATTGCCGGATGGCAGATCGCAAGCAAAAAACTGCCGCAATGGGCCTCATGCGAGGGAATCATATACCCTCCGCACATTTCCATGGAACAGTGCTCATCGCAGTTCACAGCCCAATACAAGTCCGAAATCGCGCAAACCCTGCTTGCGTCGGCCGCAACCGTGCGCGCCAGAGTGTCCGATTCTGCAGAATCGGACAACCAAACCACGAAAAGTGAGCCACAGTTGTCTGATTCGCCAGAATCGGACACATTGGTGGCGAAAAGGGCGATGGTGGATCTGACGGGCGGGTTCGGTGTGGACTTCTCGTATTTGGCGCGCGGATTCAGCCAAGCCACTTATGTGGAACGGCAACGACACCTGTGCGATCTGGCCGAGCACAACATGGCCGCACTGGGACTTGCCCAGGCGCGTATCGTGTGCGACGACGGCGTGGAATACCTCGACAACATGGATCCGGTGGATCTCATCTACATCGATCCGGCCCGCCGCGACGAGCATGGCGCGCGCACCTACGCGATCGAGGATTGCACGCCGAACGTACTCGAATTGCGTGACCTGTTGCTCGCCAAATCGCAGTGCACGCTAGTCAAACTGTCTCCCATGCTGGACTGGCGCAAGGCGGTCGCCGATTTCGACGGGGCCGTACGCGAAGTGCATATTGTGGCCACCGGCAACGAATGCAAGGAACTGCTGCTGGTACTGGGACGGCCGGCGCAAGCGGATGCGCGCGACGGCGTGGATGGCGCGGGTTCGCACCGGCGTCCTGCGGCGCACGCACACATGGGACAGATGGGTATACGGGCAAGACAGACGAGCAACGGCAAGACGCCATTGGCACGCACGCGCGTGGAGCAGATGAATGGCGGCATGGATTTGGCGGACACGGTGGGCTCGTTTGACGGTGAATCGAAAGCCGAACGTACCGTAGCCGCATCGCATGATGGCCGGTATGCCGCGCCGCACGTGTTCTGCGTGAACGACGATCAGCGGATCGATTATGATTCTGCCGCATATACGCAAGGCCTGCGCATTGGCGGCAAACCGCTGCCGGAGGCGAAAAACTACTTGTATGAGCCGAATGCGTCGATTATGAAGGCCGGCTGTTTCGATCTGGTCGAGGAACGATTCGGTGTGACGCAGATCGGCCCGAGCAGCCATCTGTTCGTGTCGGAACAGCAAATCGCCGATTTTCCGGGACGAGGATTTGCGATTGAAGCAGTCGGAAGCATGAATAAAAAAGATATAAAACGATTGCTGAATGGTGTGAAACAAGCGAATATCACGGTACGTAATTTCCCGCTTACGGCACCGCAGTTACGCAAGAAATTGAAGCTTGCTGACGGTGGGACGGTCTACCTGTTTGGTACCACCATGCAAGGCGGCGATCATGTGCTGCTGCGCACGTCGAAAATCTGAACAAGCGAACCGGAATTGAGAAGAACACGAGACAAGTGATAGACGAGTCGCAGGAATAGCAAGACGATTGCGAAAGAATCGTAAAAAGGGTATGCGAAAAGGGCGTCTGACTGTGCGAAGAGTACAGACGCCCCTACTTCAAACGTGCTACCGAGGCTGCCTAAACAATAAACGTGAAACGGTGGGTCAGCGCCACCACATGGTCATGATGAATCCGACCATGATGATCGCGAACGCGATGGCCAGATTCCATGCGCCGATGTTCGGAATCGGGTAGTCGGAGGTCAGGTAGTAGACCACGGCCCAAACCAGGCCGATGATCATCAGCGCGCAGAACAGAGGCACGAACCAGCGTGGATTGGACTTGGTGCCCTTGATGGTCTCCTCCACGCGGCGGGTGTTTTCCGCCTGACGGTTCATCATGCGCTGCATCTGCGGGCTCAGGGAATCCTTGTCGGCAGTGGCGTTCAGCACCGCTTCGACGCGGTCCATCGGAATATCGAGATCGTCAGCGTCGTTGGAATCAGCGGAAGCGGATTCGACGGTGGTCTCATCAGCGTCATCCTGAACGGTTTTGTTGCCCTCTTCAACGGCAGCGGTGTCGTTCGTGGACTGCAGATCGTTCTGATCGTCCGCGGTGGTTTCGTGCAGCTCTTCGTCAGCCATCAGCATAGTCTCCTTTAATAGGCTAAAAGTCATAATAGTGGGTAGACTCGAAAGCGGCGAACTCACAGCGTAAAAACTGTTCTCGATCAGAGCAAATGCTTAACAGGAATCAGGAAGGTCCGCATGGCTAAGCACACCGGAAAGCACACTGCGAAACGGTCGAAAGCGGCCGGAGCGGCGGCAGTCCTCGTGCTCATGTTCTCCGGATTCCTGCTCGTCACAAACCTGCGCGTGAACCGTTCCGTCGTGGTGACCAATGATACCGCCGAACTCGTGGAACAACGTGTGAAAAAAGTCAACTCCCTGCAGACGGAAGTTGACGCGCTCAGCTCCCGCGTGAACGATTTGAGCAAGACACTGAGCAGCCAGGACGGCACCGACCCGCAAGACAGCGAAAGCGCAGGCACCGGCACCATGCTGCCTGCGGTGGAAGGTCCCGGACTCGTGGTGACGCTCGACGATTCGCCACTTTGGGAAGACATGGTCGACTCCAGCGGATCGACATCCAACATCAACGACTACGTGGTGCATCAGCAAGACGTCGAAGCCGTGGTGAACGCGCTATGGGCGGGCGGCGCGGAATCCATGATGATCATGGACCAGCGCGTGCTCTTCAACTCCGCGGTGCGCTGCTCCGGCAACGTGTTGCTCCTGCAGGGCAAAAAGTATTCGCCGCCATTCACCATTTCCGCGATCGGGCCAGTCGACAATATGAAAAAAGCGCTCGACGATTCGCAGGACGTGACCATATACCGGCAGTACGTCAGCGCGTTCGGCTTAGGCTGGCAGGGCGAAGAAAAAGAAAAACTGCATTTCGAGGCGACCGACGCTCTGCAGCAGCCGCTGCAATACGCGCAGGCGATGAGCGACGGAACAGAAGAAACGCAGCAAACGGACGCAACGCAGCAATTACAAGATGTGCAGGAATCGCAAGAGGGGAAGTAAACGATGAAGCACGTGGCACATAAACAACGCCGCAAAAGCGTGGTATGGACGATACTTGGCATACTCGCCGAACTCATGCTGACCGCAGCGGCCGTCTGCGCGCTTTACATCGCATGGCAAATGTGGTGGACGGGCGTGCAAGCCGAACACAACCAAATCGAAACGCGCCAATCCGTATCATGGTCCGACCCAGGCCAATCCGACAACGTCACCATCGCGCAGGCGCAGGAAGGCGACCCGCCAACGCAACCGCAAAGCGCGCAGGAAGGCGAGCTGATCGCCCAAGTCTACATTCCGCGATTCGGCAGCCAATGGCAACGCAACCTCGTTGAGGGAACTTCCCTCACCGAACTCAACAAACACGGCCTCGGCCACTATAAAGACTCGCAAATGCCCGGCCAAGTCGGCAACTTCGTTTTCGCAGGCCACCGCAACGGCTACGGACAGCCACTCGGCGATGTCGACAAACTGCAGGAAGGCGACCCGATTATCATCCGCACGCAGGATTACTGGTATGTGTACCACTACACGAGCTACAAAATCGTGCTGCCGACCGACATCGAAGTGGTCGCCGCCAACCCCGAAAATCCCGGCGCTACACCGACCAAACGTATGCTGACCATGACTACGTGCGAACCGAAATATTCCACGCCGACGCACCGCTGGATCAGCTACGCGGAATTCTCATACTGGGCGAAGGTGTCCGACGGCATCCCCCAGGAGCTCACATCCACCGACTCCAACGGCAAAGTCAAATTCGTCAACAACGAAAAATCGTCGATCGTCGCATCCGTCAGCTCGCTTGAACCGTGGATTTTCGGCGCGCTTGCCGCATACGTGATCATCTTCCTTTCCGCGCTCGTGGCATGGCGTTGGCCGTACCTCGCCGACGTGCGCGCGGGACGTCGCGAAAAGCCGGAATTCAGCTTGTACGGAGGATTGATGCGATTGCAGCCGGGCGTACTTCCGATTCGACTCGTGCTGATGGCGTTGTTGATTTTCGCGGCGGCCGCATCGTGCTTTGAATGGTTGTTCCCGTGGGCTGCGACGAATATTCCGGCATTGCAGGAAATGTCGAATTACACGGCCGTATAAGGCGCTTTTTGCAGTTGCTGCGGTTGCTGCGTGAGACGCGCGTCATGCTATGACATGTTGCGCACGTAGACTGCTGTTCAAACGCAAGTATTCGCACAACGCAAGCATTCGGAATATTCGAAGGATTTGAAGCAGTCGAATGATTCGAAATATTCGGATGTCGGGATTCCAACGTCGATAGGAGCATGATGACCGATTCCGCACGCATTCTGGTCGTGGATAATTACGATTCGTTCGTGTACACGATCGTCGGATATTTGAAGACGTTGGGTGCCACGGTGACGGTGGTGCGCAACGATGCGATCGACCCGAGCGAGGACGGTGTGATCGACGAATATGACGGCGTGCTGATCTCCCCAGGGCCTGGTGCTCCGGCGGAATCCGGTGCCAGCGAAGGCATGATCCGCCTATGCGCGGAGCAGTCCAAGCCCATGTTCGGCGTTTGCTTGGGTATGCAGGCACTGGCCGAAGTGTTCGGCGCCACCGTAAGCCATGCGCCTACCATCATGCACGGCAAAACCAGTCTGGTGGAGCACATCGAAGACGAGATCTTCGAAGGAGTGGCCAATCCTATGACCGCCACTCGCTACCATTCGTTGGCCGTGGAGCCTGATTCCGTGCCGGAAGAGCTGGTGGTGACCGCGTGGACGCAGAGCGACCACATCGTGCAGGGCATTAAGCATCGCAGCAAGCCGATGTACGCGGTGCAGTTCCACCCCGAATCCGTGATGACGCAGGACGGCTACCGATTGCTTGCGAACTGGCTGAAGGTGTGCGGGCAGAAGAACGCGGTGGAGCGTTCCGCCGGATTGCAGCCGAAGGTCGCGGCCTGAAGGCACGAAAACACGTGAAACGTAAGGACTGTAGGGGATCGCGGAATATGTGAATCGCGCGAAAATCTCGGGAACGCATCTCGGGAAAATGTGGGTTTCGTAAAACGCAATCGTAAGAATGAAGGCCCGGCTGGGGATTCCCAGTCGGGCCTTCATTGTGAATTATGGCGGCTATCGCGGTTGTGACGATCGATCAGTTGCCTTCGCCGGGAGTGGTGCTGTTGTTGCCGTTGCCGCCGCTGTTGTTGCTGTTGTTGCTGGTGCCGCCGCTGTTGCCTCCATTATCGGCGCTGGAGGATTTGGTGGTGGTCAGTGTGATGGTCGATCCGCTGTCGGCTTGGCTGCCGCTATTCGGAGACATCGACACGACGGTCGCATCGTCATCCTGCGGCCCGTTGACACTCACTTGGAATCCGGCGCCCTGCAAAATGTTTTTTGCGTCTGCCAGCGTCGCGGATTTGGGAACGAACGGTACGCTGATCTGCTGCTTGCCGGTGGACACCCAAATCGTGACCGCGGTACCAGCCTCAACCGTGCTTCCGACACCTGGATCGACACGGGTCACAGCGCCGGAAGCGATGGAATCGGAATACTCGTTTTCGATGGTGATTTGCGCCAGACCGGCCTGCTTGAGCTGCTCAATGGCCGAATCCTTCGGCTGTCCTATCAGATTGTCGGGAATCTTGGTCATGCCGGACGAAATGTACAGCGTGATGATCGTGCCCTCGGTTTGCTTCGAATTGGCGGCAGGATCGGTGCTTACCACCTTGTCTTTTTCGATGGATGCGTTGTCTACCGTACGCACGTTGCCCACTTTGAAGCCGGCGGCCTCAAGAATGGACTTCGCATCGTCTTGGCTCTTGTTCGACACATCCGGCACTGCGACCGACTGTGGGCCGGTGGAGAACCATACGGAAACCGTGGAGCCCTTGGAAACCTTCTTGCCGCCCCTTGGATTCTGCTTGGTGATTGTGCCTTTCGGCTTGCTCGAATCGGAATCCTCGCGGGCGTCGAGCTTCAGTCCTTTGGCTGCGAGCTGCTCTTCGACGCGCGCCTCGGAAATATTCGCCGTGGCGGTGAAATCAGGCACTTCCACCATGTCGGCTGCGGAGTCGCTCTTGTTCAGCATGAAGAACACGCCCAGAATGACCAGCAAAGCCACCAGACCGCCCACGACGGAGCCGATAATGATCTGCTTCTTCTTGCGTGCCTTCGCGGCTTCCGCACGCTGTTCCGCACGGGTTTTCGTGGCAACGCCGTTCTGCGGGTTCGGCACGGCCTCGAACTGGCCTGTGACGGGATTGAACGCCTGCGTTGCGGTCGTTTCGCCGGCAGGGGTCATGGCCACGGTATTCGCAGCCATTTCGGCCTGCTTGCGTGCCTTCATATTGGTCAGATCGGTCAACGGATTGAACGCGGCAGCCATCGGCACACCGCCGTTCATGAACGTCAGCAGATCGTTCTTGAATTCGGAAGCCGTGGCGTAACGGTTCTGACGATCCTTCGCCATCGCTTTCGCGCAAATCGAATCCCACATCTTCGGCAATCCTGGAACAACCGAACTTGGGGGAGTGGCGACCTCTGAAACATGCTGGTAGGCGATCGCCACTGCGGAATCGCCGGTAAATGGCGGTCTTCCAGTAAGCATTTCATACAGCACACAACCTGCGGAATACAGGTCGGAACGCATGTCGACGCTTTCGCCGCGCGCCTGCTCGGGAGACAGATACTGCGCGGTGCCGACCACGCCCTGTGACTGCGTCATCGTGGCGGCGGAATCGTCGAGCGCGCGGGCGATGCCGAAGTCCATGACCTTGACCACGCCCTGCTCGGAAATCATGATGTTGCCGGGCTTGATGTCGCGGTGGATGATGCCCATGCGATGCGAATAATCGAGCGCGTTGAGCACACCCATCATCACCTGTTCGGCGTCGCGCTGACTCAAAGCGCCGTTCACTTTGAGAATGTCGCGCAAGGTCTGGCCCTTGACATACTCCATCACCAGATACGGCAGATGCTCGGTCTGGCCGGTTTCGGTGGTGACGACTTCCTCGCCCGAATCGTAGATGTTCACGATGTTGGGATTGTTCATTTGCGCCACGGAATGGGCTTCGCGACGGAAACGCTCAAGGAAGATCTTGTCGTTGGCAAAGTCGGCACGCATGATCTTGACCGCGACGGTACGCCCAAGACGCGTATCGAGCGCCACGTGCACTTCGGCCATGCCGCCACGGCCGACCAGTTGGCCGAGCTGGTAACGTTCACCAGCCAAAGAGGTAGGCATGTTGATGTTCATCCCTGTTCCTTCCCATCAGTGATCAAGGAGATATGAGGTCTGCTAACCACGCGGCGCGGAAGCCTTCCACCTGTAGGCACCACCATCGTGTCAGCCAATTGTGTCTGCTGGTCGAGCAGACGGCGTTCGATGCGGGACAATGTGCGCGACACCGTCAACGCGTCCTTCGGACGGTCAAGGGGATCCTTGGCCAGCATTGACATGACGAATTCACGCAGCTGCACATCGACGGAGTCAGGCAGCGGCGGAACCGGATTGTTGACATGGGCTGCGGCGATGTCAACCGGCGTGGCACCCGTGAACGGACGATGCCCGCACAGACCCTCGTAGGCGACGACGCCAAGCGAATAGATATCGGATTGAGGTGTGGCATGCTGGCCCTGCGCCTGCTCCGGGGAAATGTACTGCGCGGTGCCCACCACCATGCCATCCTGCGTGATCTGTTCCTGATTAGTGGAGTAGGAGACGCCGAAATCGGTGATCTTCACCTCGCCGGAATCGGACACCATGATGTTCGCCGGCTTCACATCGCGGTGGATCACGCCATGCGAATGGGCGACGAACAGGCCACGGGCGGTCTGGATGAGAATCGGCAGCAAGCGGGTCGGCTCCATCGGACCATTCTGTTCGTGGAACAGGTCGGCCAACGACTTGCTGGGCACATACTCCATAATGAGGAAGCCGATGCCGTCATGCTCGTAATATTCGAACAACGCGGCGATGTTCGGGTGTGCAAGATTGGCGGAATTATGCGCTTCCGCACGCAAGCGAAGCAGTTTGGCCTCCTGCGTGACCCCTAAATCGCCACGCAACGCCTTGATGGCCACTGGTCGGCCCAACTGGATGTCGTAGCCTTTCCACACTTCGCCCATGCCACCTTGGGCTAGACGGGCATCCAACCTGTAGCGTCGGTGGATGAGCTGTCCTTCAATCAGTTTCACTCTGCCAGCGCCTCCTGCATCATCGCTTTCATAATCGGTCCTGCGGCGAACGAGCCATACAAGTCCACATTGTGCACCACCACGGCAACGGCGATTTTTGGATCATCCGCAGGGGCGAATCCTATCATCCAGCCGTCGATGGACGTGTTGCCGTCGCCGATCTGCGCGGTGCCGGTTTTCGCTGCTACTCGCACGCCGTCGATGGCCAGATTCTGGTTTTCTTTGGTGACCACGGCTTCCATCATCTGTGTGAGCTTGCCTGCAGTGTCCGAACTGAACGCGCGGCTCATCACCCGCGGCTTGGTCTGCGAGATGACCGACAGATCAGAGGAACGCACGCAATCCACCAACGTCGGGCGCATGACCTTGCCGCCGTTCGCCACTGCAGCAGCCACCAGCGCGTTCTGTAGCGGGGTCGCCACGGTGTCTCCCTGACCGATGGACGCCAAGGCGAGCTTGTCGTCGGACGCATCGGTTGGGAAATTCGACGCCACGCTCACCCACGGCGTGCCCGTGGATTCGGAACCGTCGACGGCGATCGGATTGTCGAAACCAAGTTTTTCGGCCATGGATGAGACCTTTTCGTCACCCAAAGCCACTCCCAGCTGGGCGAATGCGGTGTTCGACGAATACGCCATCGCGTCTTCCAACGTGATCTTGCCATCCGAACCGTCGGCCTGCGACACGGCGTTCGTCAACTGCGTGGCCGTGCCTGGAAGCGTATAGCTCGATCCGGCCGGAATCTCGGTGTCAGTCTGGTATTCGCCCGTTTCCAACGCGGCGGCCGCCACCACCGTCTTGAACGTGGATCCCGGAGGATACAGCTGGGAGGTGACGCGGTTGAGCATCGGGTTCGATTCGTTTTGCGAGAGCGTGGAATAGTTGCCGTTCGCTTCGGACGTGTCGTGGCTTGCCAGCTGGTTCGGATCGTAGCTTGGCGTGCTCGCCATGGCGAGAATACGGCCGGTCTTCACTTCGATGGCCACGGCCGCGCCGTCATTGTTGGCGAGACCGTTGTAGGCGGCCTGCTGGATCTTCGGATCGATGGACGTTTCGATGGTCGCGCCCTTGTTCTCTTGGCCGGTGAACAGCGATTTGAACCGCTGCCACACCAGTTGGTCGGATTGGCCCGACAGCAGCGAGCTGCGCGAGGCTTCGATACCGCTCCAACCGCGCTGGCTGATGGAGAAGAAGCCGGTGACCGGCGCATACAGCTCGCCGGCCGCATAGGAGCGCTGATAGGAGAACGCGTCGTTCGACGGGTCGGATTTGGCGATGACGGAGCCGTCCGACGCGAGAATCGCGCCACGCGGAGCACCATACTCGTGGTAGAGGGCGCGGGTGTTGCGCGGGTCGCTGTTGAGCTGGTTCGCGCGAATCGCCGTGATGATCGTGGTGGACATGCCCAGAATGACGAACAGCGCCACCACGATGGTGAACAGTTGGCGAAGTGATTTATTCATGCTTGGCTCCCCTCTGACGTGTTGCCCGATGGGTTCGGCGTGCTCGTCATGTCAGCTGTGCCGAACCCATTCGATGGGGGAGCAGGGGGCACGATTGGCGTGCCTGCGACCGGCGTTTCCGTGGAGATGATTTCCGTTGCCTGCGATTGCTGCATGGTGGCCGGTATGGCGACTTGCGGAACGGCTTGCGTGGCTGCTTGTGAAACAGCTTGCGATTGTGCAGCGGATTGCTCGGAGGCAACGCTTCTGCGGGCGCGGCTCTGCTTGCGGGCGCTCAGTGCCTGCATCGCCTCGTATTGGAACGTGTCGCTGTCGATATCGGATTCGGGTTTGTTTGCCGAGTTGGAAATCACCATTAAGAGTGTTGCCAACATGTAATTCGCTATGAGTGAGGATCCGCCGGCGGCCATGTACGGAAGAGTCAAACCCGTAAGCGGTATGACTAACGTGATGCCTCCCACCACGGTGAACACCTGGAAGGCCATGGTGAACACGAGGCCCGATGCGAGAAGTTTGCCGAACCCATCCTTGATTTTCATCGCAGTGATCATCCCGGCGGCGATGATGAGCAAATAGAGCATCAGAATGGCCATCAGGCCGGTGAGACCCAGCTCTTCGCCAAGTGCCGCGTAGATGTAGTCGGAGTTGGCGATCGGAGTGAGCGACGGGTGACCTTGCCCAAGGCCGGTGCCCATCAAGCCGCCTGATGCCAAGCCGAAAATACCTGTGACGAGCTGGTATGAGCCGCCATACTCCTTGTTGTATTGCGTCGAGTCGAACGGATGCAGCCAGGCGCCAACACGGGCGCCGACATGGCTGAAAATGTTGGCCGCCGCAAACGCGCCCACGGCGAACGCGATGAAACCAATCACAATCCAACTGGTACGCCCTGTGGCCACATACAGCATGGATACGAACATGGCGAAGAACATGAGCGACGTGCCCAAATCGTGCTGCATGACCAGCACGCCCATCGACACGATCCACACCACGATGATCGGCCCCAGATCCTTGATGCGCGGCAACTGCAGGCCCAACACCTTTTTGCCGCCGACCGCAAGCTGGTCGCGGTGGTCATATAGGTAGGAGGCGAAGAAGAACGCAAGGAACAGCTTCGCGAATTCGCTTGGCTGGAACGATCCCAAACCGGGAATCTTCACCCAAATACGGGCGCCATACTGTTCGGAACCGACCACCGGAAGCATCGGCGACAGCAGTAACACTAAACCGATTACCATGCTGACGTACGAGAACCGCCGCAACACACGGTAATCCTTCATGAAAATCACCAGCAGATCCGCCACAACCAGCGCGATCGACAGCCAAAGCAACTGTTTGAACGCGACGGACGTGTTCAAATCCTGATCGATGCGGGCGATCATCATGATGCCGGTGCCCGTCAGCACCATCACGCAGCACATGATCGCTTGGTTGGCGTACGGCTGGAACCGCAGCAGCAATCCCCAGGCAGTCAGGAACAATGCGCCGACGAATGCAAGCATCCACAGGTAACTATGCGGAAAACCGCCAGCGGTGCGTTCGAACATCTGGAAGAATGAGACGCCGCAAATCAGCATGCTGAACAAGAGTAGGCCGAATTGCTTCAGACGGGTTGCCATCATGACTGGTCACCGCCTGACTTGTCTGCCGAAGCGTTGCCCGAATCACCTGATTTGCTTGACGATTTGTCGGAAGTCGTATCAGAGGATTTGCTTGACGACTTGCTGTCGGATCCGCTGTTCGTCTTGTTTTGCACCTTCTGCGCTTCGGCGTCCTGCTGCTGTTTCAGCTGCTTTTTGATCAGGCGCGTATGCGTTTTCGCCTCGCCGTACGTATCGAAGGAAATGCCCTGCGTGAGTTGCTCCTGCCAACTTGGCGGCAGTTCGCTCGTCTTCATGTTGGTGTCGGTGATGGCATGCGATAGCTGGAAGCCGAACAGACTGGTCGGCACGCCTTGGAAAATCGACACTTCGCCGTTATTGTCGCCGATATAGTACTTGGTTTGGCTCCAGCGGTAGGTTGCGAAAGCGCCGCCTGCCAGCCCTAGCAGTATCACGATGGTGATGATGATGGCGATCACGCGGTTGCGTCGGGTGCGTGATCGCTTCGTCTTGCGTTGCTCGATATGTTCGTTGTGGATGGCTTTGGCGACTTCCGGATCGTTTGGATCGGCGGAAATACGGCCGTCATCCTTTTGTACGACGGGGATTTCTCCGGTATCGGGATTGGTGCGGTCGCCGTTTTCCTCGCGTACCGTGGACGGTTGTGCCACGCGCTGTTCCTGAGGATTGTCGTTTTCGTCGGGATTCTTACCGTTGCGCAATGCCGCCGCGCGGGCCGCTGGCGACTTCTTGCCTTCGCGCAGTGCGGGCGCGGATGCGACCGGCTCGTTGATGATGTCGGCGATCGGTTCGAGGCTTGCGCTGGCCGCGCCGCCGACCAGCGGTGTCTGATGTGGCAGGTCGAACGTGTCCGCGTCGAGGGCGAGCGTCGCGTCGGCGATGACCGCGGTGACATTGTCGGTACTGCCGGCACGAAGCGCCATCGAAACCAGCTGTTGAGCGCATTCTTCCTGATCGGAGCAGGCGGATAGCACCTCCTGCAACGTGGAATCCTCAAGCACGCCGCACAAGCCGTCGGAGCATAGCAGCCAACGGTCGGACGGATGCGCCTTGCGTACGGCGATGTCCGGGCGCGAGTCGATATCGAAATCACCCAAAACCCGCATCACGACGTTGCGCTGCGGATGATTGCGCGCCTCGGACTCGCTGATGCGGCCGGTATCAATCAAATGCTGCACATAGCTGTGGTCGGATGTCATGCGGATCAAACGGCCGTCATGCAGTAGATACGCGCGGGAATCGCCGATATGCGCCACAACCCAATATCCCGCAACCAGTGCGACGGAAGTGACGGTGGTGCCCATGCCCGCGAGACGACGTTCACGTTTCGCCTTGCCGACGATCGCGTCATGCGCGGCCATCACCGAGGTTTTCAGCATGTGGGCAATAACCTGGACATCGCCCTGCACATTGTCTTGCTCGATGTGGGCCAGCGAACGGATGGCGATGGTGGAGGCGGTGTCGCCTCCCGCATGGCCTCCCATGCCGTCGCAGATGGCGATCAGATGCTCGCCTGCGAATGCGGAATCTTGATTGTTGGAACGTACGGTACCCACGTCGGAAACGACGGTGGAATACATGAACAGCGGTTGTGAAGCGGGGGAAGTCGGCAAACGGGTCACCTCAATTCGAAGGTGGTTGCGCCAATGCGTACGGGAATGCGTGTTCCGAGAATCATCGGCGCGTTCAGACGCTGCTGGTTGACCACAGTGCCGTTGGTGGAACCCAGATCTTCGACGGCCCATTTGCCGGTGGCGGGATCCGTGTAGACGCGCGCATGGTGGGATGAGACGAATTCATCATCCAAGACCACGGTGTTCGATGCGGAACGGCCAAGCGTGATGGTGTTGCCGGTCAGGGGGACGGAACTGCCGGCAAGAGGGCCATCGATGATGACCAGCAAGGTAGGTTTGGCACTTGATGTAGCGCCGACCGCCGGCGCGAGGGCGGCCACGGGCGCTGGCGCTTCGACGGCTTTGCGCGCGCGACGCTCCTTACGGCGATGAGCCCGCGACTTGCGCGGGCTGAGCGTTTCCACATCCCTGTACAGTGAACGCACCGTGCAGGCTACGAAGATCCAAAGCAGTACGAGGAAGCCGTACTTGAGGATCGCGAAAGTAAGTTCAGTGAGCATAGAGGCAACTCCCGAGATTGGGGTTGGTTACTCCTGATCCTGCGAAGAGGCCCAATACAGGATTCGGGTGCGGCCGATGGTGATGGTGTTGCCGTCGAGCAGCGTGGCCGCCTCGACATGGTGGCCTTCGACATACATGCCGTTGGTGGAACCCAGATCGCGCGCGATGACGGTGCTGCCATTGTCGGTGACGTCAATCTCCATATGGCGGCGGGAGATGCCCGGATCGTCGATCACGATGTCGCAGTCGGATCCGCGGCCGATGATGGTCTTGCTTTCCGTAAGCAGATACTGGTGCTCGCCGATCTCCAGCATCGGGCAATCCTCGGTTTGCGCCTCGGTGGTGACGGGCACGGTGTTGCCCTGCACGGATTCGCTCGTCAGCTTGAAGTTGCTCTTGGTCAAGTCGAGGTCCTCTTCGAAGATCACCACGACCGGGCCTACGAATGCGTAATGCTGGTCCTTCGCATACTGGGTGAGGTTGTCGGCCAGCTCGTTGGCTAGCGCTTCGGCACCCCAATCGACGATGTTGTTGAAATCCGGTGTGCTGAGCTTGAAACGGTACTCGTTCGGCGCCACGGTACGGTCTCGCGTGACGGGCATGGCCTCTTTATCAATCTCACGTTCCAGCGCGCTGGAAAGGTCGACGGGCTGCAGGTCCTTGGACCCGAACTTGGCGAAAACCCCGTTGACGGCGCCTTCCACGCTCTTCTCAAATCGGTCGAGAACACTCATGCTTGTCCCTTTCTATCCTCACCCATCCTACGCGGTAGAGCGCCGAGCGCCAATTCGTAAGCTCTTTAATTGCAAAAATTTCATTCAATATTTCGGTCTTTATACCATCTAGGGGGTATATGATTCTGGGTTTGTCACCATCATTTCGATTCCATGCTGTGCGATGGATGTCTGTGGGAAAGGAGATATGGAATGGTGATAGGTTGGAAATATGACAGATGCGATTCGACAGTTTCCTCGTAAAAAAGCTCGTACACTGCGATTTTCCTGCGGAGCTCCGCGTTCCGCGCGTGTGATTGCAGACGGTTCCCGTGCATTGTTCCTGCGTTCCGACGGATCGGAAGACACCGTCACCTCACTGTGGATGAGCGTGATCGACGAAAACGGCAACGCCAGCGAAATGCTGCTCGCCGATCCACGTACGCTGCTCGCCGATGCCGACGCCGAAGACGTTCCCGCTGAGGAACGGGCGCGTCGCGAACGTGCACGCGAAGGTGGTTCCGGAATCGTCGGCTATTCCACCGACGCAAGCGGCAACCGCGTGACCTTCACCATCAACGGACAACTCTTCCTCACCGACATCGCAGTCGGCGTGACGCGAGCTATCGCCATAGAAGAAGACGAGCTCAAGCCGGTACTGAATCCGCGTATCAGCCCTGACGGGCAGCATGTCATGTACACCACCGGCACCTATCTGGTGAATGTCGATCTTGCCGATACCGCTTTCGACACGGCTTTCGGTGACGACGATTGCGAAATCGGAGACGCGATTTCGGTAGTCGCTTCAATCCCGCAAGACGGCGAATGGAAGATCGGCTTGGCGGAATTCGCAGCAGGCGAGGAAATGAACCGCTACGACGGCTTCTGGTGGTCTCCCGATTCCAAATATGTGCTGTTCGAAACCTACGATGAATCCCCGGAACCAATCTGGCATCTTTCGGACCCAGCTAATCCTGCGAATCCTGCACGATCCAACCGCTATCCGCAAGCATTGACCGCCAATGCCAACGTGCGACTGACTCTGCTGGAACTTGGCTTCGACAGCGACAACTGCTGCTACGGGGCAATCGCGAATGAGGTGCAGTGGGATCATGAAGCTTACGAATATTTGGCCGCAGTCAGCTGGACGAGCGGGCATGAGCCGATCATCCTCGTGCAAGACCGACTCCAGCAGCACGATCAGGTGCTCGCCATCCACGTGGGCGAACCGATCGCTACCATGCGAGACGCGGAAAACGGATTTACCGACGATGAAGGCGAACAAGTCGAAACCTTCTCCATCGCCATTCCCGAATATGCCGAAGGTGAACGCCCGGGCAGCACGCGCGTGCTCGAAAAACACAGCAACGCCTACTGGCTCGATCTGATCCACGGCACGCCCGCATTCACGCCGAATGGACGCCTGATCTGCGCGATGAACGACATGGATGCCGACACGAACCGCCTTACCGTCGATGGCGTGCCCTTCACTCCGGCCGGACTGCAGGTGCGCGAAGTGCTCAATGTGACCGACGACGACGTGCTCTGCGTGGTACAGCGCACCCCCGAACTGTTGTCTGACGACAGCCTGCCATTCCTCTGGCAGTCCAACGCCGCCGATCATGACGCCCGCAGCTTCGACGTGGTGTCGATCCGCTATGACGGCACATGGGAACCCCTCACCTACGCGCCCGGCCAGTGGACCATGTCTCGCGCAGGCAACGGCTGCGTGGTGACCGGACGCGGCATGGATGATGCAACTGTGCAAATGCAGCATTGCATGAACATCGTTACAACCGACGAAAATGGTACAGATGTGGCGTCAATGGTGGTCTCACCAATCGAAAACCATGCCGAAACCCCTGGATTCACGCCGAACGTACACTTCACCCGACTAGGCGAACGTGGCCTGTACACGGCAATCGTGCTCCCCTCGGCTAGCAGCGAATACGCGCATGCCGACACTCTGCCGGTGCTCATGAAGCCTTACGGCGGTCCCGGATTCCAGCAAGTCGTCGAAACCCAATCCTTCTACTGGGATGCGCAATGGTGGGCCGACCAAGGCTACATCGTGGTCACCGCCGACGGACGCGGCACCACCGGACGCGGGCCGAAATGGGACCGTGCCATCTACGAAACCATGAAATCCGTGACGCTCGAAGACCAAGTAGACGCCGTACGTGCGCTACCGGAAGCGTTGGCAACACTGGCCGCGCAAGAAAACAAGGAATCCTCGGAAACCACCATCCCGCAACCCGACCTTAACCGCGTAGCCATGATCGGCTGGTCGTACGGCGGATTTCTTTCTGCGCTCGCCGTGCTGGAAGCGCCGGAAACCTTCGCTGCGGCCTGCGCGGGCGCACCCCCGACCGACTGGACGCTGTACGACACGCACTACACCGAACGCTACTTGGGCCTTGATCCGGCCGTGTACGAACGTAACAGCATCATCTCCGACGCGCCTCAGCTTGATCGCCCGCTCATGCTCATTCACGGATTCGCCGACGACAATGTGACGATCGCGCACAGCCTACGCCTGAGCCAAGCGCTGATGGCGGCCGGACGCAAGCACACGTTCCTGCCGCTGACCGGCATCACGCATATGACCAATGACGAAACCGTCGCTGAAAATCTGCTGATCCTGCAGCGCGATTTCCTCGCGAAAGCATTGGAACGGTAGTGCTGAGCCGATAACGCTGTAATGATAGCTGCAACAGCGCAAGCAAAAGCGACGAACAAAAGCAAAACGCGTTCCCCCGCGACTCCCGGACTGCCAAGCATCCGAGCGTCGTGGGCGAACGCGTTCCCTTCTCGATTGCCAACATAAAACAGGCGAAAGCGACTTCGCAAGCGAGGGGGTACCACATTTGTGTACCCCCCCCAATTTGGGCTTGGAAAAGCCGAAAATCGTTAGAAATAGGCGAATGCCAAGCAAAGTCGAAACGTGAATCACATCAGAAAACACGTGAATCACGTCAGATTTGCAATAGCAATATGCACGATCACGCCTGCACTTGCTCAAACAATCCCGGCGAATCGTCGATGACAGTCACCGGAATATACGCGAAAAGCGTCCAACTGCCGTCCTGCGCGGACGCGGTGAGCGTGCCCTGATGCGATTCAAGTTGCTTCTTGAACGAGGCAAGCCCATGGCCGCCAGGAAGTTCGTTATCGTGCCCGTCAGCTCCGGCTATCCCTTCTTTCATGGGATTGATTTGAGTGATTTCAATGGCATTCGGTCTAAGTATCACCGAAAGATCAACCTTGCTTCCCGGGGCAGCATGACGAGCGATATTCGCATAGATTTCACGCAGCAGATTATTGACAAGCTCGGCGGTCTCCCGCGATGCACTCGGTTTGCCACCCGCACAGTGCCATATGGACGTGATTTCGAAGCCGAGTTTACGCAAACGTCGGTCGCCGTCGTTCATGGTGGCTCGCAGCAGGTTGGCCAGCGCTTCGCCGTCAGCATCGCCGGGGAGGACGGTGGCATCCATATTCAATTCGTCGATAACGCGATGCACATTCGTCAATGCGAAAAGAATGTATTCGTTGATCTGACGCCAGTCTTCGGCGTCGGCTGCATCGGCTGCGCTGACAGGGCTTCCGGCAGTGACACTAGGGCTGCCTGAAACGCCGTCAACATGCCGTTGTGCCACAAACGCCGCCGCCGACAAATCGCCCGTCACCGCATCGTGAATAGCGTCGGCAATGCGTGCGCGGCTTTCCAACTCCTGCAACCGATTCTTGTTTTGCGCCGCTTCAAAACGCTTCCGCGTCGTTTTCTCGCTCCAACTCAACGCCCTGCCGAGCAGCAGCACCATGGCATACATGCTGATCATGGAGACAGGGTTAGTGCCTGGGCTAGGAGGCGAAATCAGCAGGATAGTAGCAATGTAATATGTGAACAGCGCTGCCGCGATAATGACATTGGTACTGTACGCAAGCAGGCCATAAGCGTAGAGATGCGTGGGAAGAGAATTACCCGAACTTGCGTAAGAGGTAAACAGATCGCCAGCATAGGCAATCACAATAATCGCCACCGACATGCTTTTTGGAAATAATGGAGATACCACGAGCACTGCAACCAGCATCGCAATCCAAACCACGCCAGATATGTCGGTAGGCGGTTCGTAACAAACTCCATATGCGGTCCATACGAGCACGATCAACATGATGGTAAAACGGATTGGATGCCACAAATTCGGATGCAACGTGCGCACACGATTCCGCCACGCAATGTACTGAGCTGCAGGTTTAGAACGCATTGGACCTCACCCACAATGCCACTGCCTGACGCGAAGTCTTACAGTTGAGTTTCCTTAAAATACTTTGCATATGCTTGCGGATGGTGGCTTCGGAAATCCCCAAACGCTCGGCAATCTCTCGATCAAGCATGCCCTCCGCACACAAAGAAATAATCTGCTCCTCACGAACAGTGAGCGAAGGCGCAGTCTCAGCCTCCCTACTAATCGCAAATTAGCCAACGCAGGCGTCTCAAACCCCTCCATCACCTCGCCATTGCACATACGCATAATAATCTGCGCCAACTGGTCGGCATTCTCCTTACCAACCAAACCCTGCGCACCAGCCTCCACCAGCTTGTCCCGATAACTCTTGATGGAAAAACTCGTCGCACCAAGAATCGGCATATGCTTGCCCATCAAACGCAACCGACGACAAGTAGCAGGCCCCTGCAAACCTTCCATCGACATATCAAGAATCAACAAACTGACATTGCTGTTCGCGTCCTGACAGCGTTCTATCGCCTCATCGCCAGAAGTCGCAGTCCACACCACATATGCGGTCGGCACTTTGCAGGCAATGACGGTACTGAGCGAATCCAGCGCTCGCGGATCATTGTCGACCAGCGCGATGCGATGAATCTTAGGATGCTTTTCCGACGTGGTCATTATGCGATCACTTTCTTTTCCCACACAGCCATTGCAGCCATGTTGGGCAGTTGGGATTCGCGGCAGTGGAGATATCGTCGTTGCCGTCAACGGGAGTTGTTGCATACGCATATGCTGGTGTGCTGGTGAGAGACAACGTCACCACCATCAGCAGTGAAACACATTTCATGCTTCCATAGTATGCGAGGATGACGCGCGGGGTGGCGATACAGTACGTGACGCACTGTTGATACATCGTTATACAGCGCACATGCTTGTGCTTAGTTTTGTCTTGGCTTTGTTCGCCTAAGATGGAATTCATGACTATCACGCTCATCGATGAGGCGCGCTACGACGCCGAAATGGACGAAACGGTACTGCCTGCGCTGCGTAACTGCATGGCGGAGGGCTGGATGGAACCTGCCGTCGTTGATTGGGATGGCAATACGCTACCTAAGCTGGAGCATTCTGGACGGTTGCATTACTACTGCTACGACGCGCACAAATTCGACACATTGCGTGAAGACGGCGCATCGGGCGTATTCCGCGGTGCGGTGGTGATTTCGCACGGATTCACCGAATTCGGACGCAAATACAGCGAAATGGTGTGGTACTTCCTACTGGCCGGCTATTCCGTATGCGTGTTCGAACATCGCGGACATGGCCATTCCACGCACGACATGAGCAACCCGAGCCTGGTATGGATCGACGATTGGCGCCGGTATGTGGCCGATTTCGCCACGTTCGCGCAGACCGTGGGTCGCGAAGTGGCTGGAGATGGCCCAATGTACTTGTACTGCCATTCCATGGGCGGCGGCATCGGCGCGGCCGTGCTGGAACGCTATCCGTCATTGTTCGACAAAGCGGTACTGTCCGCGCCGATGATTGCGCCGGTGGTCGGCATGCCAACGTGGATTGCACGCATTGTGGTCGGCGTGATCTGCGGGCTTGGCTTCGGCAAATCGCGCGTGTTCGGCCATACCGATTTCGACGGAAACCTCAATCCCGACGATTACAAGGGAGCTTCCGAAGCACGCATCCGCTGGTTCCACAAACAGCGCTTGACAGACAGATCATGCCAGACCAATGCTGCCACTTTCGATTGGGCAAACCAGGCGATGGCGCTTTCCCGAGCCGTGCTCAAACCCGACATGTGCGGAGCCATCGAAGCCCCGGTATTGCTATTCCAAGCCGGCCGCGACGTGTGGGTGCTCAACGGACCGCAAGATGACTTCGTTGAACGTGTGCGAGAAGGTGGCGGTTCCATCGAAAAAGTGCGGTACAGCCAGTCATTGCACGAAATTTTCTCCATGCCGAATGCCGTGCTCGAATCATATCTTGACAAAATCCTCGGTTTTTTGGCGGCGCCGAACGCAAGTTTGGCGGAATAAATCTGTTTTGCATAACTGACGTTTAGTATGCGCACCGTGTGCGTTACAATCGCCGTGAATTTGCCGTGAAAGCCGTGGAGAGAGCGAGGATAGGCCGTGGCAAAGCAAACGTCGGGACAGGCGTCGCAATCGCAGAAAACTTCCGAATCGCAAAAAATTGCGAAAAAAACCGCGAAAAAAACGGAACATGTGCTGGAGCAGACGCCGAAAAGTCTGCTCATCGGCACTGGCATGACACTGCTGGGCGGTGCCATGTGGGGCATGAACAGTACTGTGGCCAAACTGCTGATGCGCGACTACCAGCTGGATCCGGTCTGGCTTTCCTGCGTGCGCGCGCTATTCGCCAGCCTGATCTTCCTGGTCGGATCGGCCATCACCACGCCGCAGAAACTCGCCGGAGCGGTCAAAGACGTCAAATCGTATCCGAAATATCTGGTCACCACGCTGATATGCGTGCTTCTGGTGCAGGTCTCCTACCTGATGACCATCGACTGGACGAACTCCGGAACCGCCACCGTATTGCAGACGCTCAACCTGGTCTTCGTGCTCGCCTGGGTATGCCTGCGCGTCAAACGACTGCCTCTCAAGCATGAATTGGTCGGCGTGCTCCTGGCGTTCGCAGGCACGTTCCTCATTGCCACCGGCGGCAACTTCGCCTCGCTGTCGCTGCCATGGCAGGGGCTCGCATGGGGACTGGTTGACGCAGTGAGCACCGCGGCCATGTCTATCCTGCCGGTCATGCTCATGCTCAAATGGGGCAACATGACTATCAACGGCATCACATTCCTTATGTCCGGACTCATTCTATGCCCGTTCGCGCAACCGTGGGCGAACATTCCCGCACTGGACGCGCGAGGCGTGCTCCTGCTGCTCTACACCATCGTATGCGGCACGTTCCTCGCGTTCTGGCTCTACATGGCAGGCGTGATGCGCGTCGGCGCGGTGCGTGCCACCATGCTCGGCACCAGCGAACCGGTCATGGCCACCATCACCGCAGTGGCATGGGCTGGCGAAACGTTCACCTTCACCGACCTGACCGGCTTCGCTATGATCATCATCATGGTCTTCCTCGTGCGCTAACCATTCTCTACAAACTGTCCGATTCTGCAGAATCGGACACTTATGGTGCGCACGTCCGACCACGTCGGCCAGATGCTTGGCAGTGTTCGGGATTGCCGGCAGAGTCTCTTCGGTCCAAGCGCCGACCGCGTTCACGACCACGTCGAATACTCGCTGACCGAAGTCGGCGAAAGCTTACGTCCGATCATCAAGGCGATGAAGACATGGGGGAACCATTACCGAGACGAACACGAGTCCTGATTTTTCCAGTCACTGGAGGTGTCGGGAGCCGCTGAGCCTTACTGCCGCTTGGGAAACGAAAAAGGCCGGAACCTTTCGGCTCCGGCCTTTCATCATGGTGCGAGCGGGGGGAGTTGAACCCCCACGAGCATACACTCACTGCCACCTGAAGACAGCGCGTCTACCATTCCGCCACGCTCGCAGACAGTGAATTAATCTACACCAAAACCCACGCAACCTCAAATCGGCGTGTCGCGCCGCCATTTTCCGTAGGAAAATTCAAGCGGCGCGACGCGAGGAGGGAGGAAGCTCTGGGAGCTTCCGTACGACGGAGCCATCCTTAAATTCCGCCATTTTCCGTAGGAAAATTCAAGCGGTGCGACATGCATGAAAAAAGGCGCCGACGGGTTTGTTCGTCGGCGCCTTGGAATGCGGAAGTGTGGTTCAGCATTCGTTTGGGCGGAAAGCCCACGTGGAATGCGTTAACCGCGGGAACCGTTGGCGTAGAAGCGGGCCAAGGCTTCGTCGCGGAATTCGTCGAAATATCCGCCGTCAATCGACGCGCGAATGTCGTCCAGCAGCTTCACGAAGAAATGCTCGTTGTGGATCGTGGCCAATGTGAAACCGTTGAATTCGCGGGCGCGCAACGCATGATCCACATAAGCACGCGAATAATGCGTGCACGTGTAGCAATCGCAGCCCTCTTCAAGCGGGCCAAAATCATGCTTGAATTGCGCGCGCTTGATGTTGTAACGTCCGTCGCGCGTGAAAATCGCGCCATTTCGGCCACAACGCGCCGGTGCGACGCAATCGAACGTGTCTCCACCATTCTCGACACATGCGAAAATGTCGTCGACTGCAGCGATGCCGAGCACGTGACGTGGCCGGCTTTCCGGCATCGCATCGCAAATCCAAGCGCAAGTGTCGCCGATAATGCGCTTTTCAATCGCGCCTCCGATGCCAACGCCGTCAAAATCCAGCGAAGCGATCTGTCCGGCCGCATGCCTGCGCAAATCCTCATAATTTGCGCCCTGCACCACACCATACAGCGCCTGATACGGCTTGCCGACGCGTTCTTCGGTAAGCCTCTTATGCTCGGCAACGCAACGCTGCGCCCAACGGTAGGTGCGTTCCACGGAACGTTCCTGGTAGCCGCGCGTATTCATCAGTGTGGTCAGCTCGTCGAACGCAAACATGATGTCGGCACCGATCTTATGCTGGATTCCCATTGAAATTTCGGCAGAAAAACGGTGCAGTGAGCCGTTGAGCGGCGATTTGAACGTTACGCCGTCCTCGTCTACGAACGCGAGGCGCTCTTTGCCTTCGGCGATCACGTCGTCTGATTTCATTCCGGTCACATCCATGGCGAGGGTTTTCTTGAAGCCCGCGCCGAGCGAAAGCACTTGGAAACCGCCGGAATCGGTGAAGGTCGGACCGTTCCAGTTCATGAATTTGGCAAGACCGCCGGCTTCGTCGAGCACTTGCTCACCGGGGCGTTCATACAGGTGAAACGCGTTGGACAGCAGGCATTGTGCGCCGAGGTCCTTCATGGTTTCTGGCAGCACGGCTTTCATCGCGGCCTGCGTGGCCACGGGCACGAACGCCGGAGTGTGAATATCGCCGTGGGGGGTATGAATGGTACCGGTGCGGCCGTATCGTGCGCCGCCGCGTCCCTTGCCGTCGGCCGCGTCGGGAAGGCGGGTTTTCTGCTCGAAATAGAAGGCGTCGCGGCGGCCCGGCTTGCCTGGTTCCGCTCCACGCGGATGACCATGAAGGTTTTCGACTGGTGCCGCCATGTTCGCTGCGGCTGTTGCCGCGGTTTCGTGCGCCGCCGCGTTGATCTGTGATTCGTTCAAGCTTGTCATGCTTTCAACTGTATGCGATAGCGCCGATTGCCGACGGTGGCTACGTCGTTCGCCGGCTGAATACGATTTTCCTTATATGTGGCAGATTCGTTCCGTTGAAAAATGTGATTTCCCTTATATGTGGCAGTTTTCCGAAAACAAGAGTCGTTAGAGGGTGTTGAAACGACGTTTTGAACCCATCCGTGCAGAGGAAAGTGCCACATATAGCGTAAATGAGTTTTTGTGTGGCTGCATTTCTGCCACATATAACGCGAATGAGTTATCGAATTTCTTGCGATGGTTGTGAGAAGGCGTATCGGCTGAGGTTTGTCAAGTTGCATCGCATAGCCTCTGGCACCGTATGGAGAGAACTGCCAAGAGATTCGGTTGCTACTTTCAACAAACATTCAGGAAACTTCCAGAGCGAGTATCTTTACTCGTAGATAGCAGTTCGAGCGGCACGATTGCTGATTTGTGAAATGCCGCGAGACGAATAAGGAGCGAAAATGGCTGAAGAGAACGACCAGAACGCCGTGCAGCCGCAGAATGACGAACAGCAGACCGTGCCGATGCCGCCGGTTGATGCGGAACAGACGCAAACTTACGCAGGCGAGCCGTATGCTGTAGAGTCGGCTACCGAACCGATTGACGTGCAGAGCGGTATTGAGAATCAGCCGACGGCCGCCATGCCTGTTGCGAACGACGACGCTTCGGCGGAATCCGCGGCTGCGGCGGGCGATACTCCGGATTACGCTTCCGCAGCGGGCGAGCGTACCGTGGTTGGCGGTTCCGCGCAGGATGCGCCGGCCCAGCAGTACCGTCCGGCACCGGAATATGGTGCGTACGGTCCCGTGCCGACGCAGCCGGCTGATGACACCGCAGCCGCGAACGGTACGGCGAGTGACGCGCCGAACATGCCTCCGCAGCCGCAATATGGCACATACGGGCAGGCTCCGCAGCAGTCGCAGCGGCCTCGCAATCCTTTCTTCGGAAATCCGTATGTGGGTGGAAATCAGCAGAACAATCAGCAGAACGCGCAATCGAATAACGGTAATCCGTTCATGAAGCCCACGGCGCAAGGCGGTGCCAACGTGCCGCCGGCCGGGCCGAATAATCCGAATAACGGTAATCCGTTTGGGAATCCGAATAACGGTAATCCGTTCGGTACCCCGCAGCAAAATGGCGCTGCAGCCAAGCCGAAGTTCGCTTCCGGCGTGACCGGTCATGTGATGACCGGCGTGGTGGCGGCACTTGTTTCCGCGGTCCTCTGCCTCGGAGTCGGCTACGCGGCAATCACCAATGGATGGGTGACCGTACCCACCTCCAGCTCACTGACCAGCGTGAAATCCAACACGTCCGGATCTGGTTCGGCGAAAGCCAAATCCGGCGAGGCCGCAGACTGGAGCGCAGTGGCGAAAGAAGTGTCCGATTCTGTGGTGTCCATTGACGTGGCAACCAGCGACGGCAGCGCCAAAGGCTCCGGCGCAATCATCAGCGACAAAGGCTACATCGTCACCAACAACCATGTGATTTCCGGCGCGAAGCAGATTCAAGTGACGCTTGCCAACGGCACCATCTACTCAGCGCAAATCGTCGGCACTGACACCACCACCGATCTGGCCGTAATCAAGCTCGACAATCCTCCGAGCAGTCTGAAGGCTGCGGAATTTGCCGATTCCGACAATCTTGCCGTGGGCGAATCCGTGATGGCCATCGGCAACCCGCTCGGCTACGATGACACCGCAACCGTCGGCATCGTTTCCGCGCTCAACCGCCCGGTGACCGTGGCCGATGACAACAACAACGACATCGTCACCAACGCCGTGCAGATCGACGCGGCCGTCAACCCAGGCAATTCCGGCGGTCCGACCTTCAATGCGGCTGGTCAGGTGATCGGCATCAACTCGTCCATCGCATCCACCACAACGTCTTCCGGCACAGCCGGATCCATCGGCATCGGCTTCGCCATTCCATCGAACCTGGTAAAGCGTGTGGCCAACGAAATCATTGACAACGGCACCGTGCAGCATGTGGCGCTCGGCGTCACCATCAAGAGCTCCACGGTTGAGGCGGACGGCGTGACCCGCGGTTGCACGCAGGTGCAGTCCGTGGTCGACAACAGCCCGGCAGCCAAGGCCGGAGTGAAGGCTGGTGACTCCATCGTGGCGTTCAACGGCAAGGCGGTGAACAACAACTATTCGCTGCTCGGCTATGTGCGCGCCTCCGCCATGAATGACAAGGTGACATTGACGGTCGTGCGTGACGGCAACACCATGGAGCTTGACGTGACGCTTGACCAGGAGGAATCCCAGACGAACTCCTCCAACAGCCAGAACCAGCAGAACAACGGCAATGATGGCCAGAGCCAGAACGGCAACGGTTACGGTAACGACGGTAACGGCGGCAATAGCGGCAACGGAAATGGACAGAGCGACGGCAATGGTAGCAACGGCTACGGTAATGGTGGCGGCCTGTTCGACCCGTTCGGCCTGTGGTAAAGCACGACGGACCGCCGCGGTTGGCCGTGGATGGCTGCGGTCGGCTGAAATATGCGGCTGCGGCTGGCTGCAATAAGGGTGATGACCACCCGATAGGCTGACGGCGAAGACGCGACTGGAGTTGCTTAATCGCAAGAACGTCTTGTGAACGTCATCGCGAGAACGTTAAAACCGCGGAAAACCAATAAAAGTTAAAAGCAGAAGCAGGACTGTGCGAACAATCGTACAGTCCTGCTTTTCTATTTTTGGCAATTGCGACACGAAAATCGCAAATGTTTGCTACGCTGGAAATATCTTTTTACGCCGTGTATCGATGGCTCGCGCGGGCGAGGCGCCGATGGGTTAACAAGGCGTCCGATACGAGCGTAAGGAGATTCTCATGCGTAGAATCATCGATATTTGCTGGCGACTGTGCAAGCAGGTTCCGTTATTGCCGATCACCATTCTGGCCGCGATTCCGTTGGCATTGCTGGGGGAGTGGAGGCCGTGGGGCGAGGCTGCGTGGGTTTCTCACGATTTGCGTGCTGGCTTTGGGTGGCTGAGCGCGTTTAATCCGGGTGTTGGACAGTGGATAGTGATCGCGCTGGTCGCATACACGATTGTGGTGACGGTGCGTGGCATGATCGACGATCTGCGGCACGGCCATGTTGGCGTTGATCTGCTGGCGGTCGTTGCGATTGCGTCGACGGTTGCAGTGCAGGAGTATTGGGCCGCTTGGGCCGTGGTGCTGATGATCTCATCCGGCGAGGCGATCGAGGAATTCGCACAGTCGAAGGCCGAAAGCAACCTGACTGCGCTGATTGACGCGGCGCCCCGAACTGCGCACGTGGTTGCGCTGCCGGGAGTGCGCGGGCATGTGCATGCGACGGGCAGCGAGCATACGGCCGACGTGACAGCCGACGGATTCCGTGCCGTCAGAATGTCCGATTCCGCAGAAACGGACAACCAAGACGGTGGGAAGCATGATTATGTGTCCGAATCTCCAGAATCGGACACAAAAGATGCTTCGCAAACGTATGATGCGGCTGGAGAGCGCTTCGAAACGGTCCCCGTCGATCAAGTGCGGCTCGGCGACGTGATTCTGGTTCTGCCTGGCGAAACAGTGCCTGTCGACGGCGAGTTGCTGTCGGGCGTGGCCACGCTGGACCTGAGCAACATCAACGGCGAGCCTGTGCCGCGTGAAGTGTATGCGGGCGCTCGCGTGATGTCTGGCGCAGTCAATGGCTCGACCACGTTGACCATGCGTGCCACGCAACTTGCGCAGGATTCGCAGTATCAGAAGATTCTCGAGCTGGTTTCGTCGGCGCAAGAGTCGCGCCCCGCTGTCGTGAAGACCGCGGATATGCTTGCAGTGCCGTTTACCGTGCTTTCGCTTGCGATTGCTGGGATTGCATGGGCGGTTTCCGGATTGCCGCTGCGATTTGCGCAGGTGCTGGTTCTCGCCACGCCTTGCCCGCTTCTGATTGCCGCACCGGTTGCGTATGTGGCTGGAACAGGGCGTCTTGCCAAAGCGGGAATCCTGATTAAAGCACAGGACGTGTTGGAAAATCTAGGTCGCGTATCGCATATTTTCTTCGATAAAACCGGCACGCTTACCGTCAAGCAACCGCAGGTCGTGCGCGTGGAGAAGCCGTTCGAAACGAGTTCGCCGTTCAACGAAGACCATATTCTCATGATGGCCGGTGTGGTGGAAAGTTACTCGGTGCACATTCTGTCGAAAGGCATTGCGGCGGCCGGGCGCAAGGCCATGAACGACTTGTACGCGCGGTATACGTCGGGGCAGCGGTTGTGCGCTGAGCGTGATCTGTCTGGGCATGGGCGCGACTATCCGGTGGTGAAGAACATTGTGGAGGATTCAGGCAAAGGTGTTTCCGGCGAAGTGAATGGGCATCGGGTGCGTGTGGGGCGTTTTGCGTATGTGACGGCTGACGGATCCGGATTCATGCCGGTCCTGCATGCGTCGGGTGAACGCTACGTGTCCGATTCTGCCGAATCGGACACTCTAGGAGTGCGAGACGGAATGTCTGACGATGCGCAGCCTACAGTTGTAACCCCCTTCATCACCCCTTCCGCTGAGGCGTCGCAGACGACGCCCGTCCGCAAGTCCGAAACCGCAAACTCGCTGTTCGCTCCGCTTGCGCCGGACGAGATGGCCGCATACGTGGCGATTGACGGCAAACTGGCCGCCCGCATCGTGCTTCGCGACGTGCCCCGTGCGAATGCGAAACGTTCCTTGGCCCGTCTGCATGAGCTTGGTATCAAGGAGCTGTCCATGCTTACCGGCGACAAGGCCGCGTCCGCTCGCATCATCGCAAATGAGGTCGGTATCGATGACGTGCAATCTGAGCTGTTCCCTGAAGATAAGGTTGCCGCTGTTAAGAACGCCACCGAGTCCACGCATCAAAACCAGTCCATGCCCGCCCGCATCATGCGGCGTATAACTGGCGAATCCAGGAATCGCCAAGTCACCATGATGGTCGGCGACGGCGTCAACGATGCTCCTGTACTTGCAGTCGCCGACATCGGCATGGCCATGACCGACGGCACGTCCACCGCAGCTTCCGAATCCGCGCAAGTGGTCATCATGAATGATGATATCGCCTCTGTGCCGCGTGCCATCGCCATCGCACGCCGTACGAAAAACGTGATGCTTCAGGCGGTGTTGATCGGTCTCAGCCTCGCCATCATCGGCATGGTCGCAGCCGCATTCAACCTGATTCCCGTGGTCGTTGGCGCATTCATGCAGGAGGTTATCGACGTGGTCAGCATTCTGTGGGCGCTCACTGTGCTTTTCGACCGCGGCGAATCCGCGTAATTGCGGGGAGTGGTGTCATGCGCGGCGTTTTGGGGAAGCGTTTACAACGAGCTTGGCGAGATTTCTCCAGCGATCGACACGCGCATCCACTTGCCAAAGTCGGCTCCGGTCACGCCTTGCGACAGCAGGAACATGATTTTCGCATACGCGGCTTCCAGCGTCATATCACCGGATCCGATCGCGCCGGCACGAGCGATCGCATCTCCCGTCTCGTAATGGCCGAGCAGCACTTCCGCCTGCTGACATTGCGACGCGATCACAACGGGAACATCGTCATGCAGCACGTCGGCAATCACGTCGGTCAATCCCGGTTCGTTGCTCGGCACATTGCCGACGCCGTACGCGCGCAGCAATACCGCTTCCGGATGCGGCGTAAGCATCGCTTCCAATCGCGCCGCGGAAATGCCGGGCGCCATATCAATCACAGCAACATCGTGACGGGAGTAAGGCTGAGGTGACGTCCAGCCGCAACCGACTGAAGCAACATCGTCTGCATACCAGTGCCATGGCATGCCCGTACGAGCCAGCGGTCCGACGGAAGGCGCCGAAAATCCTTCAAACGCCCAACTCGACGACTTGCTCACGCGATTTCCGGCAAACAGGTGATGTCCAAAAAACAGTCCCACACCGTGGAATCGTCCGCTCATCGCGGCGTTCAGCGCGCCCGTGACATTCGCAATGGCATCCGATTCGATTTTACCGAGCGGATGCTGCGAGCCCGTGAAAATCACCGGCTTGCCGAAATCGGCCAGTGCATACGAAATCGCGGCGCTCGAATAGCTCATCGTGTCGGTGCCATGCAGCACCACGAACGCGTCGGCATCATCGTGATGCGCACGCAAGTCATCAACCATCGTCTGCCAATTGTCAGGCGTCGCGTTCGACGAGTCGATAAGCGGATTAAGTTCGGTGAACGTGAACAGGCTTGCGTCCATGTGCGCGTCCTCCAGCAGGCGGAACAGCCATCCGCGAGTGTCGGCTCCCGGAATTAGGCCGTTCGGAGAGTCAATCATGCCGATGGTGCCGCCGGTATATGTGATGTGAATGCGCATTGCCACCTTCTTACGATTGCTTGGTACTTGATAAGTACTTGCTTGCGATTGCGGGATGGACGAATTCCGATATTTCGGATTCCTACATCCCGCGATTCTGCGACTACTTGTGATTGTACGTGCATCTGCCGCGCTCATCGCGTACGATTAATGCGGCCACACGTTGGATTCATCTGGATTCAGTGCAAACACCAACGCCAGTGCGCACAAGGCGAAGAAGTCGTAAGAAAGTGCATAAGCACCCCTGTCGCAAATGCAGGGAATGCATTAGGCTAGAGCGCGTGACTGAAACTAATGAACTTCGTATTGCTGTAATCGGTGCCGGCCCTGCAGGCGTCTACTCCTCTGACATTTTCCTGCGCCAGTTGAAGAAGCTCGGCGAGGGGCTTGGCCTCGGCACTGCCGCGCGCATCGACCTGTTCGAAAAGCTGCCTGTGCCGTTCGGCCTGGTGCGCTACGGAGTGGCCCCCGACCACCCGTCCATCAAATTCATCGCGTCGGCGCTCGAAAAGACGCTCGACAATCCGGACATCCATCTGTACTGCGACGTGGAATTCGGCAAGGATGTGACCCTCGACGAGCTGCTTGATCGTTACGATGCCGTGCTGTTCGCCACCGGTGCCGTTGAGGACAAGCCTCTTGGACTGCCGGGCGCCGACCTGGATGGCGTGTATGGCGCAGCCAAGTTTGTGGAATGGTACGACGGTTATCCGACCGGCGCTCGCGAGTGGCCGCTTGAAGCTGAGGAAGTCGCCGTGATCGGCGGTGGCAACGTGGCCATGGATGTGGCGCGCGAACTCATGCGCAATGCCGACGATCTGAAGGAACGCACTGACATTCCAGACAATGTGTACGAGGGCGTCAAGGCGAACAAGGCTCGCGTGCTGCACCTGTTCATCCGCCGCGGCGTGGCGCAAGCCAAGTTCTCCGTACAGGAATTGCGTGAGATGGAGAAGCTGCCGGGAGTGCAGCTGATCATTAACGAAGACGATTTCGATTTGGATGAAGACACGATTGAAGAGGCCGGCAAAGACAAGCTGACCCGTCAGATGGTCGAAGAGCTGTTCACGATTCGTGAGATGGCGGAAGACATGGAAGATGACGGTGACGTGGATTACGAGGGTAATACGGCTGATCGCAAGTATTATGTGCACTTCAATTCCGCGCCGGTCGAAGTGCTGGGCGAGGACGGTAAGGTCGTTGGCATTCGCGTGGAGAAGACCGAAACGTCGGCTGACGGCAAGATGAGCCGCCCCGGCGAGTTTGAAGAGTATCCGGTGCAGGCCGTGTACCATGCGATCGGCTACAAGCCGGCCACCGCGCCGGGCATCGCGTACGACGAGCGTCACGCGCATCTGGCGAACGCGAACGGTGACGGACGCATCACCACGACCGCTTCGGCCGAGGACGGCGCGCAGGTGCGTGAACGTCTGTATGCCACCGGTTGGGCGAAGCGTGGCCCGGTCGGACTGATCGGCTCCACCAAGTCCGACGCGCTGCTCATCGTCACCAACATGCTGGAGGATCTGTCCAAGGCAGCTGAGGGTGGCCGTGTGCCGGCGCGGTGGGGCGGCGGACCGCGATCCGGAATCCATCGACCGACTGCTGGAGTCGCGCGGTGTCAGGCCGATTGACTTCGCCGGTTGGAAGAAGGTCGACGCGTTCGAACGTGCCGAAGGCGTGAAGGAAGGCCGCGAGCATAAGAAGGTCATCGACCCGGAGCAGATGCGCGCCCTGGCTCATGCGTGAGGTGGGTGTTTGAAACCCAGTCTGATAGGTTTCAGGCTTCTTTCATGCGTCTTGGGTGTCCGATTCTGGTGAATCGGACACCCAAGACGTTTTTTATCCTGTACTTGTCCGCTTCTGGTGAATCGGACATCCGGGGAGAAGCTGAGCGTGCGAACTTCCGCAACTGCCCCTAGTCCTTTCCGTAGCCCAGTCTCCAGCGCATATCCAGCAAAAACTCAGACTCCGTTTCTACGCTGGTGCCCATGAACGGCAAATTGCAGGTGCATGGCCATTGCAATGGCTTGAAGACAACGCTGTTATTCGCGTTGATGTGGGGCGTCATCATGCTCATTTGGTGGGCGACCGGTGGCAGTCAGAGTACGCTCGGATTCTACATTCTCATCGGTCTGGGATCGACGTTTGCCTCCTACTGGTTTTCCGACAGGCTGGCGATCGCCAGCATGCACGCGCAGGAAGTCAGCGAGCAGGAAGCGCCGGTACTGTACAAAATCGTGCGCGAACTGTCGGCAAAGGCGGGCAAACCGATGCCCCGCATCTACATCGCTCCGACTATGAGTCCCAACGCGTTCGCCACGGGACGTAACGAGCGTCATGCAGCGGTGTGCTGCACACAGGGCATTCTGCAGATGCTCAACGAACGTGAAATCCGCGGCGTGCTCGGACACGAGCTTATGCACGTCTATAACCGCGACATCCTGACATCCGCGATTGCGTCCGCCATGGCCACCGTCATCTCGTATCTCGGATATTCGCTCATGTATTTCGGCGGCGGCCGTTCCCGTGACGACCGCGAAGGTTCCGATTCCGGCGGCTTGGGATTGCTGGGTGTGCTGTTGAGCACGATTCTTGCTCCGATTGCGGCGTCGCTGATTCAGATGGCGATTTCCCGCACGCGCGAATACGATGCCGACGAGGATGGTTCAAAATTGACGGAGGATCCGGAGGCGCTCGCTTCCGCGTTGAACAAGATTTCCGGCGGCGCGGCCGCGATGCCGATGAAGAAGACCGCGGGAACGCAGTCGGTGGCTGCGATGATGATCGCCAATCCGTTTTCGGCGGAAGGTTTCTCCAAGCTGTTTTCTACGCACCCGCCGACCTCGGATCGCATTGCGCGGCTGATGCAGATGGGGCAGGAGATGCGTCAGCAGGGCGTGCAGTCCGGATATTTGGCCGGTGGCTATGCCACGAGCGGCGTTGCGGCGGCGGATATTCGGCAAGGCGGACGTTCTGCGATGGCTGGTGCCGGTGGGCCGCAATTTGGAACGCAGTATGGATCCGCGCATGATTCGGGCGGCTCGGCTGGCAGATATTCTCGCGACTATTCGCAGCGGCCGCGTGGTTGAGTCTCCGTGATATTGCGGAAAATTGGTATCGCATGTCGGTCTGTGTCCGCATACGCATCCGTTGCGTGCTAAACTGAAGTTTCGTGCCCAAAAGGCACAACCTTGCGGATGTAGTTCATCGGTAGAACGAAAGCTTCCCAAGCTTTAAAGGCGGGTTCGACTCCCGTCATCCGCTCCATTCGAAACCCTTGGAATCGTTGGAATTCCAAGGGTTTTTCTATTGCCGTAAAAGACCCGTGAAGTCAACTTCGCGCCGCGCAACTGTCGGTTGCGTCGCAAAATTTGGTTGCGAATCGCAATGCAACCGAAAGATGGTGGCGTGGAACGCGACGTTTATGACAAGCTGCTGATGCTTTGCGGCATCGCAGGTCGCAGGAATGTCCGATTCTGGTGAATCGGACATGCGGGGTGGGCGGCAGGTAGGCTGGAATCCGTGAATACGGATCAGAAACTTCCCGCCGAATCCGCAGGCGAACGCCCCAGTACCCCCCTATTTGGTCATGCCATATCACACGCGGCGACACTTATCGGCCTGTTCGCAATCGTCCTGTGGGGCTTCATGGCCGGCCTCGTGCGACTCGTTTCCGAATCGTTCGGAGCCACGCTCGGTTCGGCGCTCGTCTACACCGTCGGTGGTGTCATGCTGTTCATTGTGCGCCGTCCGAAACCAATCCGCGAAGCGCCACGCAAGTACCTCATCGCAGGCGGACTCATGTTCATCGCATACGAGGCGTCAATCTCGCTGTCGATTGGCCTGGCCACAACGAACGCGCAATCCGTGGAAGTCAGCCTTGTCAACTACTTGTGGCCGACGCTACTGGTACTGATGACCGCAGCGGTATCGCACAAACGTGGTGCGGTCGCCAAAGCGATTCCTGGCGCGGTGATCGCAACCATCGGTGTGGCGATGGCGGTTGGCGGAGAAAGCCTTGATATGCAGGAAGCGGTCCACAATATCGCCAGTAACCCCCTACCGTATGTGCTCGCGTTTGTTGGCGCCTTTATTTGGGCGATTTATGCGACTTTTACGCCGTCGTTGTCCGGCGGTTACGACGGCACGACGATTTTCTTCTGTTGTGTGGCCGTTGTACTGTGGACCATCCATTTCGTTTCGGGAGACGGTTTGCCGGACACGGCGCCCGGCATCGGTGGATATGCTGCGCTGATTGCGTGCGCCGCTTCGATTTCGGGCGGCTACGCGTGCTGGGGGTACGGCATGTTGCACGGCAGTATGGAAACGCTTGCGATTGGTTCGTACGCGACTCCGCTGTTTTCCACGGCTTCTAGCACGCTTCTGTTGGGCGTGGCGCTGGGCATGCCGTTCTGGATCGGTGTTGTGCTGGTGGTTGCCGGTTCTCTGATCAACGTGTGGTTTGCGCGACGCCGCTGATTGTCCGATTCTGCAGAATCGGACGTCTAAGGTGTAATGCGCCCATCTTGGTTGTCCGTTTCTCCCGAATCGGACTTCCAGACCGTGTACCAGCCGAAACCGATCTAAACCGGCTCAAACCAGCCCGTTCAAATCCGCCTCGTCACATCACCTTGGTGGACTCCAGATTGTGGCTCACCCAGTTGTTCAACCGGATCACCGGCTTGCGCAACACCAATCCCAGCAGCAGCGAAGGAATCAGGAACAAGGCGAGATACACCATGTCAAGCAGGTACTCATTGCCGTACGATCCGGCCATCGCGGCGTGCATGGCATCGATGGCGTGCGGGAATGGTAGGAACGGGTAGAGCATTTGGAAGAACTTCGGCAGCGTCTCGATAGGGAACGTACCGCCCGAACCGGCGACCTGCATCACTAGCAGCACCACGGCCACGGCCTTGCCGATATCGCCGAACGACACGGTCAGCGTATACACGATATTCGAGAACACGAGCGCGGCAAGCCACCCCACGGCAAGGAACTGCAGCGCATGATTCGCCTGCACGCCAAGGAAATACGTGTCACCCAGGCAAACCAGTGTGCCCTGCAGCAACGCGAGCAGTGCGAAGATCGCGTACCGTCCGAAATACTCGTGGTCGAGGCGCAGTCCCCAACGTGAGGCGTTCCCCGGGCCGGATGGGCCGGCGATGCGCGGCAGTGTGTCGCCCAAGCCCAGCACATGCGCCTTCTCGCGGTCCGAAATCGTCACTTTCAGCATGGCGCACAGGATGATCGCACCCACCCAGATTGACAGGATCGTATAGAACGGCGCCATGGCCGAACCGTAGTTCGCGATCGGGTACACCGAGACGCGATGCAGTGCGACGGGCGCGGAAATTAGCGTGGACAGTGTGGACGCGTTGGCGGTGGCCAGTGCACGTAGTTCGTCCGATTCACCCGAATCGGACGAACTGGTGTCGTTGTCACCGTCGCCACCATCGCTGTTGCCGTCACCGGCGTTTCCGCCCGTCTCCAGCTTCGTGATCAGCTCCTTCACCGTCGCTGCCGACGAGTCGAGTTTCTTCGCGATCGCGCCGAGCGTGGAACGGATGGACGTCACATTCGTCCCCACATCGCCCGTCACATCGTCCAGACCGTCGGCGGTGCCGCTCAGCTGGGTGATTATGCTGTCGGTTTGGGAGATCAGCGTGCTGACTGTGGAGGCGAGCGCGTCGATTTTCGGCTTGACGTTCGTGGCGTAATCGTCGCGCACATTGCTGATCGACTGCTTCGCGGAGGTGATGCGGTTCAGGATCTCCTTGCGGGAGCTTTCCGCGGCTGCGGTATCCTGCGTGACCTGCGTGGAAGCGTCTTTCAGCTGCTGCGCGAGCTTCTGCGAATCGCCTTTGGCGGCTTCCAGCAGCGTGATCTCCCGGTCGATGGCTTCCAGCAGCGCCTGTTTCGCGGAATCGCTGTCCGGTAGTTGTTCCACCGATTCGCGCATGTGGTTGAGGCTTGTGATGTACGTGTCGTACAGCGATTCGCCGCTGGAGACTTGTTCGCTCAACGTTGTCAACTGGCTGGCTGCGGTGTCTGAGCTCTTGCCGATCGCGTCGAACGCCTTGTTCACCTTGGCAGCTACTTGGTCGAACGCGCCTGACACCTGGTCGAGCGCGGTGTTCACCGAGGAGGTGACGTTCGCACCTGCCGAAGTGAGCGACGTGGCACCTGATTTGCCTTGCTTCAACGCGTTCTGGGCCTGTTTGCCCGCCTTGGTCGCCGAGGCGAGCAGTTTGCCCGTGGAATCCACGATGTCGTTCGCCGAGCCGAGCAGCTGCGAATACGACGTCACCTGCTGCGATGCGCCGCTCAGCGTATCCGCCGTGGTGGTGAGATTGCCGTTGAGGTTGCGCATGTATTCGGCCATTTGCGGGCTTTGCGAATAGTGTAGGATGCTTGAGGCCAGGTCGAGTCCGACTTGCGCAATCGTTTTGGCGAAGGTTTTGTCGATCGTGTTGACCACGGTTGTCGCGCCCTGATCGGTGATATGCGGGGCGATCGGGTTGATTTTCTCGTTCAGATAGTACTTGAGCTGCGCGTGTTTGATGTCGGGGGAGAACAGCGTCATCATGTCGGCGCTGAAACCTTTCGGAATTACGATCGCCGCATAGTATTTGCCGGATTTCACCCCGTCGATTGCCTTGTCGCTTTTCACGAACTGCCAGTCCAGCTGGTCGTTGGCGTGCAGTGTGCTGATGATGGTTTCGCCCACGTTGACGCGCACCGGTATGAGATCCGACTTGTAACCCTTGTCGTTATTGGCCACGGCGACCTTCAATGCCTTGGTGTTGCCGTAGGGGTCCCAGCTGGCCGCGATGTTGAACCAGGCGTACAGCGCCGGCACCACCACCAGACCCATCGAGACGATCACGGCGATCACGTTGCGGGTGGCGTGGCACATGTCCCGCTTGAAGATGCCCCAGATCATTTTCACTGTTCGTTCCCCTCCTCACGCAGACTCCTGCCAGCATTTCCGTCCGTGTTTCCAGCCGCATGTTCAGGCGCATGTCCGGCCGAACCACCATGCGCAGCCTCATACAGCCTCGTACGTACGGCATGCATCGGCTTGTAATGCATGCCCGGCCGGAACAGCAGGTTCTCGTGCAGGATCGCGCTGCGGAACTCTTCCGCACTCATCGCTTCCTCGCCCAGATAATTCGCATACCGTTCGCGCAGATACTCCACCACGATGAGATACGTGTCGATGGCGATGATCGAAATGATCCAACCGAGCAGCATGGCGAGCTTCATGCGCGTGATGAATAGCAACAGCAGGAACACGAACGGCAGTACCGCCAGCGCGAGGAATCCCCAACGCACCAGGCGCGGGTACAGGCGGAAGAAATGAATCGCCCGTCTGCGAGCGAGTTCGGGGAACTCCTCGGCGATCTGCTGCGCGGTCTCGGTGAGCCGCAACGGTTCCACCGTGCCTTCGTTATGTTCGGTAATCATCAGATCAGTGTCTGCCAGACGGTTGTCGAACAGGCGGTTGAGGTTCAACGCCAGCTTGCGGACCACCAAGCCGATGAACAGCGCCACAGGCAGATACCAGAACAGCGAGAGCATGTCGTTCCAATAATGGTTGGCATACATGCCACCGATCGGCCCGCGCATTGCGTTGATGCCGTAGGTGAACGGTAGGAACGGTTTCAGACGGCGGAAGAATTCCGGCATCATCTCGATGGGGTAGAGGCCTGCCGCGCCCGGAATCTGGATGATCACCAGAATCACGGCGACGGCCTTGCCGATATGCCGGAACGCCACGGCGAGCGCGTAAATGATGTTCACGTAGACGAACGAGGCGAAAATGCCGGCGAGGATGAACAGGAACGGATGCTCGCATTGGATGCCCAGCGCGAGATCGCCGATCGTGGCGATGATCGCCTGCAGGAATCCGACCGTGACGAACAGCAGCCAACGGCCCATATAGCCTTGGCGTGGCGTGTACATGCGGATCTTCTCATCGCGGTCCACTTCAAGCTTGTAGATCGCGACGAGCACGAATCCGCCGACCCACAGCGCAAGATTCGTGTAGAACGGCGTGACCGCGGAACCATAGTTTTTGACTGGGTAGAGGACCTGTTCGTCCAAATGCACCGGCTCGCCCACGAACGAGCCGACCTCGCTCGCGTCAAGTCCGAGCGCTTGGGAAAGCTGCTGGAACATCGCCGAACTGCTCAACGCGGCCACATCGGTGCGCGTGGTGTTGAGCTGTTTGGCGAGATTGGCGAGCTGCGTCTGTGTGCCAGCAATGGTGGCGTTCGTTTGGGTCACGGTGCGCGACAACTGGTCGAGCAGCCCGTTGCCCTGTTCCAGCGTGCTTTGCAGCGTGGTAAGCGTGCCGGACAGCGACCCATTGGCCAGGCTGAGTGTATCGAGCCCGGTGTTGAGATTCGGCATGACCGTGCCGGTGATGGTCGTGCGTGCGCTCGCCATCGACGCCGTGCCGTTCTTCGCCAGCGTGGTGACATCGTCGTTGAACCCGTTCGCGGTGTTCTTCCCCGCGTTGATCGCAGCCGTGGTGTCCTGATCGAAGGCGTCGATGCGCTGCTGCTGGAACGTCAGCTGTTTGCGGGCTTCGGCGAGCTGCGCGGAAAGATCCTTATACGTTTGGCTGTTCGGATCCAGCTGGCTGGCCTGCAACGCCTTCTCCACGCCGTCGAGCACATTGCCGGTGGTGGTGTTGACGTGATGCATGGTGCTGGACACTTGGTCGAGCGCGTCCTGCGTAGTGTTCAGTCCGCTGAGCACGGTGCCGGTGGCATTGCTCACGTTGACCTGCAGGCCGGACAGTTGCGTGCTGCCGTTGTCGAGCGCTCCGACCAGCGTGTTCGAGAATCGTTCGGTTTGTGTGCGCGTCTCGCTCAGCAAGTCGGACGCCTTGCCGACGGTGTCAAGCGAGTTGGTGATTTCCGAGGCGAGCGCGATGTTGGACTGTTTGGCCGAATCGATGGTGGTGAGGGCCTTGTCGAGCGTGGAACGGGTGTCGCGCAGCTGCTGTTGGACGGTTTCGAGCTGGTTGATGGTGTCGGTCAGATCGTTGACGACGTCGCTTTGCGCGCTTTTCACGCTGCCGGTGGTTTCTCCCGCTGCCTCCTTCACTTCCTTTGCCACGGCGTCGGCCACGCTGGAAACGAAAGTGGTGTTGATCTGCTCGTCGATCGTGGTCGCGCCCGTATCGGTGATTTTCGGCGCGATCGCGTTCAGCTTTTCGTTGATGTAGTACGTGATCGACGGTCGGTCGCCTTTACCGGTGACGGTGCCGATTAGTCTGGAGCTGAAGTCTTCCGGCAGTACGATCGCCGCATAGTATTTGCCGGATTCCACGCCTTCGATGGCTTGCTGCTTGGGAACGAAACGCCAGCCGAGCTGATGGTTCTTCTTAAGCTGGTTGACGGTCTGCTGGCCAGCGTCGAGATGGCCGACCAGCGTGGAGGTTGTGCCCTTGTCCTCGTTCGCCACAGCGACTTGGATGTTGCCCGTGTTCGCGTACGGGTCCCAGTTGGCGAGGATATTGCACCATGCGTACAGTGATGGGATGATGGCCACACCCAGCGTGACGACGAGCGCCACGGGGTTCTTCAGAATGCGTTTCACGTCTCGAAGGAAGATGGCGAAAACCTGGTGCATCAAGCCTCCTCGTGGGTATTGGTCGCAACATCTACGTGCGGCGGCATGCCCGTGCGGGAATACCCGGTCGGGCTCTTCGTCGCGCGATCCGGTGGATATTCTATGACTTCCGATGGAACGATCGCAATGGTTTCGCCATGTTTATTGGTCGGTCCCGCAAGTGTCGGGATATGAGACGAAAACGCTCGGCATATGGCCCTAGTGGGGCGGGTGACCTGGATATGGAGCGGACGGTCGGGAAAGCGGAAAGGAAAGATGGCGAATGTTGTCACATGACAAGTGGGATAGGGTTGGGCGATAATGGAGGCATGACTATTGCAACGCCGGAACGTTATGCGCAAATGCTGGACGCCGCACGCCGCGGCGGTTACGCCTATCCCGCGATCAATGTGACCAGCACGCAGACCCTGAACGCCGCACTCCAGGGTTTCGCCGAGGCGGAATCCGATGGCATCATCCAAGTCTCCGTAGGCGGCGCCGCCTACTTCTCCGGGCAACGCGTCAACGACCGCGTCACCGGCTCGCTTGCCTTCGCAGCCTTCGCGCACGAAGTCGCGGCGAAATACCCTAACATCACCATCGCCCTGCACACCGACCACTGCGCCAAACAGTATTTGGACGAATGGGTGCGCCCCCTGCTCGACCATGAAGTCGAACAGGTGAAGCACGGTCAGGAACCGACCTTCCAGTCACACATGTGGGACGGTTCCACAGTGCCGCTGGATGAAAACCTCGACATCGCAGAAGAACTGCTCGACAAATCCCAAGCCGCGCACACCGTGCTGGAAATCGAAATCGGCGCGGTCGGCGGCGAAGAAGACGGGCACAGCGCCGAAATCAATGACAAACTGTATTCCACGCCCGCGCAAGGCATCGCCGTCGCGCAACGACTCGGCCTCGGCGAGCGCGGACGCTACATGGCCGCCTTCACCTTCGGCAACGTGCACGGCGCATACAAACCGGGCGTGGTGAAACTGCGCCCCGAACTGCTCGACGAAATCCAGACCACGGTCGCGCTCGCGATCAAGGCCGGCGAAATGCCCGCCCCCGCGCACTCGCTGGATGTCGCTCCCGGTAAGCCGTTCGCCCTGGTGTTCCACGGCGGTTCCGGCTCCGCGCCGGAGGAGATCGCGCAGGCCGTGAGCTACGGCGTGGTGAAGATGAACATCGACACCGATACGCAGTACGCATTCAGCCGTGCGGTGGCCGGTCACATGTTCTCCAACTATGATTCGGTGCTCAAAATCGACGGTGAGGTGGGCAACAAGAAGCTGTACGATCCGCGATCCTGGGGTCGTGAAGCTGAATCTGCGATGGCCGCGCGTGTGGTCGAAGCATGCAAGCAGCTCGGCAGTGCCGGCCGCGCGCTGAACTAGCCAACGGTCTTTCGAACTGTTTTCGGGCGTTTTCAGGTCTGTTTTTCGGACCGGTTGCAATCCGATTACGGTCGATCCGGAGCCGTGAGCATCCCCCAGACCCGGTAGAGGGTGAAGAGTAATCTTTGTAAGGCTTTAGGCGCAAGGCTTAAGACAGAATCGCTTACGCACGGAGGTGCAACAACATGCCTGGAATTGTTTTGATCGGTGCCCAGTGGGGAGACGAGGGCAAAGGCAAGGCAACGGATCTGATCGGCACGAAGGTCGACTACGTCGCCCGCTTCAACGGCGGCAACAACGCGGGCCATACCGTGGTGGTCGGCGACGAATCGTATGCGCTGCACCTGCTGCCCTCCGGCATCATCAGCCCGAACGTGACCCCCGTGATCGGCAACGGCGTCGTCGTCGATCCCGAAGTGCTGTTCGAGGAGATCGACGGTCTTGAAAGCCGTGGCGTGGACTGCTCCCGACTGCTGGTGAGCGAAGCCGCGCACGTGATCGCGCCGTACCATCGCACGCTCGACAAGGTGACCGAACGTTTCCTTGGCAAGCATAAGATCGGTACCACCGGCCGCGGCATCGGTCCGGCCTACGCGGACAAGATCAACCGCGTCGGCATCCGCGTACACGACCTGTTCAACGCCGAACATCTGCATGACAAGGTCGAGGCGAGCCTGCATCAGAAGAATCAGATGCTCGTCAAGCTGTACAACCGTCGTCCGATCGACGTGGACGAAACTACCGACGAGCTGCTCAAGCTCGGCGAACGTCTGAAGCCGTACGTGGCCAACACCTCGCTGGTGCTCAATAAGGCACTTGACGAAGGCAAGACCGTGCTGTTCGAAGGCGGCCAGGCCACCATGCTCGACGTGGATCACGGTACGTATCCGTTCGTCACGTCCTCCAACCCGACCGCCGGCGGCGCATGCACCGGTACCGGTGTCGGCCCGACCAAGATCACCCGCGTGATCGGCGTTTCCAAAGCGTACGTGACCCGCGTAGGCGAGGGTCCGTTCCCGACTGAGCTGTTTGGCGAGGATGGCGAGTGGCTGCGAGCCCAGGGCCACGAGTACGGCGTTACCACCGGCCGTCCGCGTCGTTGCGGCTGGTTCGATGCGGTCGTCAATCGTTATGCGGCTCAGGTCAACGGCCTGACCGACATCGTGCTCACCAAGCTTGACGTGCTTACCGGCCTGAAGGAAATCCCGTTGTGCGTGGCCTATGATGTCAACGGCGAACGCCGCGACGATATGCCTACTGATCAGTCCGAATTCGCGGCGGCGAAACCAATCTACGAATCCATGCCGGGTTGGGACGAGGATATTTCCCAAATCCACGACTTCAATGATCTGCCGAAGACCTGTCAGGATTACGTCAAGCGTCTTGAGGATCTGTCCGGCTGCCGTATCTCCGTGATCGGCACCGGCCCACAGCGCGACCATGTCATCCAGATCAATTCGCTGGTCGACTGACCGTCTGCAACGACCGTCTGCAACGAATTTCCCGGCTTGACTGGTAACGACGCGGCACATGATATCCGCCGGCTGATTCCGCGATTCGACCACTTGAAGTGGAAGATGGCGGCGGCCGGCATAGTCATTGGTCTGGTTTCAGGATTGCTGGTTGTCGTATACCGTCTCGGCATCGAATACGGCACGGATGCGTCCCGTTGGATATATGCGCGGATTCGCGAGACCCCGTGGCTGATTGCGCCATGGGCGGTTGCCGCGGTGGCGGCCGCGCTGGCGATCGCGTGGATGGTCGGCAAGGAGCCGATGGCTGGTGGCAGTGGCATCCCGCAGACCAACGGCGTGGTGATATGCGGCTTGAAGATGCGTTGGCAGACGATTCTGCCAGTCCGTTTCGTCGGTGGACTGTTGGGCGCGTTGTTTGGTCTGTCGCTCGGCCGTGAGGGGCCGTCCATTCAGATTGGTGCGTCGGGCGCGCAGTGTGTGTCCCACCGTTTGCGCGGCCGCCGCCGTGAGGACATGCAGGAGCATTATCTGGTCACCGCCGGTGCCGCGGCCGGTTTGTCCGCCGCGTTCAGCGCGCCGCTGTCCGGCATGATGTTCGCTTTGGAAGGGGTGCATCGGAGTTTTTCCCCTGCGATTCTGATGGGCGCCACCGCCGCATCGCTGACCGCCGATTTCGTCTCAAAATACTGTTTCGGTCTGCGTCCGGTTTTGGATTTCGGTGATATCGGTCAGCTGTCGTTGGAAGAGTATGTGTGGCTGATTCCGTTGGGATTGGTGGCCGGTTTGGTTGGTTCGCTGATGAACCGCTCGTTGCTTGGCTTCCAGACGCTGTACGGCAAACTGCCGGCATGGAGCCGCCCGATGATTGCGATTGCGATCGCGTTGCCTGTCGGCATCTGGTTGCCCGATGTGCTCGGCGGCGGCTCGAATCTGATTGATACCGCCGAACATGCGCGCGTCGGCTTGGGAATGCTGTGTCTGCTGTTCGTGGCGAAGATGCTGTTCACATCCACGAGTTTCGGCTCAGGCGCGCCTGGCGGTATTTTCATGCCGATTCTTGCGGTCGGTTCGTTGGGTGGCGGCATCTGCGGTGAAGTGTTGCATCGATTCGGTGATCTGCCATCTGACGCAGTGGCGGTGTTTGCGGTGTGCGTGATGACGGGCACGCTCGCCGCGTCCGTGAAAACGCCGATCACGTCGATTCTGTTGGCTGTGGAGATGTCCGGAACGCTGACGCATATGCTGCCGGTCGCGGCTGTCGCTTTCATCGCGCTGTTGGTGTCCGATTTGCTGCGCACCAAACCGATCTATGGGGAGTTGCTGGAGCGGTACGTGCGCGCGCAAGGCATGCAGATGGCGATCGCAAGCCATGTGGGCAGCGGCATTATGGAACTGCCATTGGAAATGGGGGCGATTGCGGACGGCAAGCGGGTGCGTGACGTGCGTTGGCCGTCTGGGTGTCTGATCATCGGCCTGCGTCGCGGCGAAAGCGAGATCGTGCCGCGCGGTGATACGCGGCTGCGTGCCGGTGACTATCTGGTGGTGCTGTTCAGTGGCGAGGAGGAGCGCGAGGTGCGACCTGCGATGCGGCGGCTGTGTGATGCCCGGCTTGACTGAGCCTGGCTGAATTCGGCTGGACTCTGGATGTCCGAATCTGCGGAATCGGACATCCAGGGTGCATACGTTGGCGCTCCGTGTAAACTCATATGCGTTAGGAAGGCAGCAATCGCGGCCCAGCTCGTTGTTGCACGGCCTATGGGCGGAACAACGCTGTCCGCGGAAGGCCAGTACAGGGGGAGCGCAATGGAATCGCAAGAACAATCGCCGGGAGACGTGGTGACTGCGGGTGAGGACTCGCATCCTATCACGCAGGCAATCGACGCTGTTGAGGTGACGCATGCTGGTGCAACCGCGCCCGCCGCTAACACCATGGATCCGCCTACGATTCCCCTGGCACCGATGAAACGTATGCAGGCGCGGTTCAATCCGCTCGCCGACGGACTGATGTATGTTGTGGTGTTCGTCGGTGGATTTGTTGGAGTCGGCTGTCGGCATGCGTTGGATATGCTTCTGCCGTCGGTTAGCGGGACGCCGTTCGTTGTGGGCACGTTTGTGTCGAATATGGTCGCCTGCTTCCTGTTCGCGATGCTGACCGAATTCATGGCGACCGCTTCGTGGCTGCGTCGCCGGGTGCGGCAGGTTGTCAGCCGTGGCGTTGGGCTCGGCTTGCTCGGCGGGCTTTCGACTATGTCCGGCGTGATGCTGGAAACGATGGAAGGTCTGCACGAGCGGCATATCGCCAGTGCGCTTGGCTATCTTGCAGGAAATTTTGCAGGCGGTTTGCTCACTGCCGCCGCCGGCGTGGTTCTGATGCGGGCACTGCTGTCACGGAGTACTCGAAAGCGGGTTCGGGGTGCGTTTTCAGCTGTTTCCGTGTCCGATTC